>Ga0268243_1000023_pt1 | contig 80291 bp, 67 predicted proteins | sample BulsoiMagMametaG_FD_200254 | JGI IMG/M metagenome (GOLD analysis project Ga0268243, IMG submission 200254) | Bulk soil microbial communities from Mexico - Magueyal (Ma) metaG (v2) (version 2) | ecosystem: Environmental > Terrestrial > Soil > Agricultural land | place: Mexico: Magueyal...
TCCGTTTTTCCTAAGATTTTTGCAGGTTTTCGAGATAGTTCAATGATTCCCAAACATCTATCAATACTTGTGTAGATACTAATGGCGCAAGCCCTGGGTCACAGCGCCGATTTGAAATGTAAGCCCATGCGAATGGGCGACAGCCCTTGAATTACATGCGTGCGTTCACGGGCTGTCGCCCATTTCATGGGCTTCGATATTTCTTCCTGCCGGTGACCCAGGGCTCACGCCCTGGGCTTTAGACGGTCGCCCCTAACGGGGCTGACTGATTACTGACCACTGATCACTGCCTACTGCTTTCTGCCTACTGCTTTCTGCCTTCTGCCTTCTGTTCTCTTACAGCACGGGTGTGACGCGGAGGACCGACTCGGGCCGGGGCGCATCGTCCGCGAAAACGACGGAGGGGACCTCATTCCCCCACTCGGCTATGATTTGATTCATCGCCTCCACACGCGCCCTGGCGCTGCCGAGCCACTCCGTGTCACGCCCGTAAGGAAATCGTGAGGCGCGCGAGTCCTCCGTCTCGTCTCTCAGCGTTTCCAGATAGAATTCGGAGTCGTTCAGGACCCGAGACATTTTGGTGAGGCTCTTCTCGATCTGGTTCATCAGGACTAGGAAGCGAATCCATTGATGAACGTCGAACTCGAACTTGTTGATCAGGGCATCGCCCGCCTCCAGCCCTTTCTCGAAGACTCTCTCGATAGTTTCGCTATCCATCGCCAGATTGAGCCCGCCTTCTTCCGGGGTCAAACGAATCTGCACGATCCGCTCGCGATAGCTCGGCAGCGCCGCCTGCATATTGTCGCGATAGTTCTGCGCCGTCCTGAAGATCGCGCCGAGCATTGCCCCGATGCTTTCGATGGGCACCCATTCCGGTGAAGGATCGTTTTCAGGTCGCGGCAGAAAAACGTCTTCGTTATAAACGTCTTCGTCGAGCGCCGCGCGCGCGGTTTCCGGGCTCAACTGCTGCCCGCAATAGCTGAATCGCCCCTTGTCAACCTTCTCGAAGCTTTCTGCCTCTCCGCCAGTCTCCATCGGATCTTTAGACTGCGAAGTGAGATTGACGCCGAAAGTGGGGCGCGACGGCAGCCAGGAATCGAAAAAGTGCATCGGGAAGTTGCTGCAAATCCCGCCGTCACTGAACCAGTTGGGCTGTAAATGCTGCTCCTCCACGGTCGGCCACTTAGTACGATCTTTCCTGATCCTCGTGTAGGGCCGGGAGCGCCCGTCTATATTTTGCTCGTGGATTTCATTCAGCAGGATGAGCTCTTTCTGCTGGTCAGTTTCCGTCAGAAAATTGAAGCCCACTTTCGTGTGGCCGAAGGCATTGTGGCTGAGCGTGTAGAGGGGCACCATGCTGATCAGCAGCGGAAAGCTGAGACTCATTCGGGTGGCGACGACGACCGGGAGGTCTTTGGCTGAGGGCAGAAAGTGGTACCCTTCGGGCAAGTCGAAACCGCTGCACTCGCGCTGATGCTCGATCATGTGATTAACGACTGTGGCCGGGAAGAGGACCTCGAAATCGCTCTTCCTAAAGATGAAGAGGTTCTGCTCGAAGGGCAGAATATAGGGTTGATTTTGGCTCAGGTTGGAAGTCACCATCCGCAGATCAATCCGCTTGTTGCCCTTCTCGTCTTTCGGCTCCCAGAGCTCGCCGAAGGTGAGCGGCTGGTGCTCCGGTTTTCGTCCGGCAAGTTTGTTGATGGTGCTGGAAAGCCAGTCGGTCAGCGCCTCCTGCCGCTCGCCCGGCTGATTGCCGCCCCCCTTTTTGTCCGTGCGCCCGTTGCAAATGCCGAAGAAATTATCCTTCGGCACTTTTCGGAAAAGGATCATGGCGAGATCGGCTATCCCCTGCGCCAGCCCGCCGTATTTAAAGCCGAGCAGCGCCAGGACCGTCCCGAATGAGAGAAAGGTCAGGACGAAAGTGAGCGCGGCGAAAAGGAGCGAGCCATCTTTTGCCAGGAGCAGCGAGACGACCAGCGCGATTAAGAACGCGACCAGAGAGATGGCTAACGTCAGGAGCAGGGCGTAGAAGAGGCCGCGCCGCCTCCCGCGGCTGCACCCCTTCGGATTGGTTTCCAACAGCGTCTTTTTTAACCCCGCAACATAAACGCGCAGTTTCTTAAAGGCGCTTCGCCCCGACGCCTTACCTTTTTCAGTTTTATGAAATTCCGACAGGTCCAGCAAAGTCTCCATCAGAGGACGAGCATTACCCGCGGGTTGAAAAAGCTTCTGTAGAAACTTCGGGTTTTTGAGCTGGTTGTTGACCTTTTCCAGCTCCTCAAAGCCGCCGGAGCTTCGCCCGTACTCGGCTGCCGCCGTCACTGCCGCCGCTATCGCCCCGGCGGAAGTTCCTCCCACGCTGCGAAAACGGTAATAGTCTTTCAGCTTGAGGACCAGCGGCGGATAAATGATGCCGCTCGTGATTCCGCCCTTCATCACCAGATCGCATTCGAGAAAGCAGGCGTCCCGATGCCCGCACGCGCAATACTTTTCATCACGGTGCTTCTCACACTCCTCGCTGCAAAATATCTCCCCCTCTTTAACGCTGCATTTGCACCGCGGGCGCGCGCAAGGTGTTTTATTGACGCTCTCCTGGGCAGTAAGCTTTGAATCGGGTGAGTCGGTTGTCATGGAACAGTTCCTCGTCAGGTTTTGTGAAGGAAATTTCTCGCCGCCGCTTCCGGTGAGGCTCGTGGGAGAGAGCGGATGCTTTCGTCGAAGCCTCTGTCAATAGCAACTAGCTTACATTTGCTAGGGGCGCGTAATATATCATCATCTTGACGGTCCTCGATGAGAAAATTGAATCGCTCGTGCGCGACCTCCCGGACGCGGAAGGCGCGCGTCTCTTCTACGAGCGCCTGGCGGCGGAACACCCGCGCGCCGTCAAAACGCTCGCGCAGACGGCCGGGCTGCTTTCGGATGTGCTCGCCCTTGCTGCCTGGAGCCCGCTTCTGGCAACGACGCTCGCGCAAAATCCCGACTATTTGAGCTGGCTCGGGCGCGAGCGCAACCTGTCGGGCGTGAAAAGCCGCGAGGACCTTGATGAATCGCTCGCGCGCTTCGCTTTGACCAACACGCAGCTCGATCCGCAAGTTCTCCTCGCGCGTTTTCGACGCCGCGAGCTGACCAGAATCTACCTGCGCGACATACGCAACACGAGCACCGTGGTCGAGATCACGGAGGAGCTGTCGAACCTCGCGGACGCGGTGCTCGGCCACGCCCTGAATACCGCGCGGCAGGAGCTGGACAATCTCTACGGCTCGCCGCAGTGTCTGGACGAGAAGGGACGCAGGGCCACGGCCAGCTTCGCGGTCGTCGCGCTCGGCAAACTCGGCTCGCTGGAACTGAACTACGCTTCCGACATTGATCTGCTTTTTCTCTACTCGGACGAAGGCTCGACCAGCGGCGCAGGTCTCCGAGGCGAGATTACCAATCGAGAATATTTCAACCGGCTCGCAGCAAAGATCGCGCGCATTGTCGGCCAGCAGGCGGGCGAGGGGGCTGCCTATCGCGTGGACCTGCGCCTGCGCCCTTTCGGTCGAGACGGCGCGCTCGCCTCGTCGCTCGAAGAAGCCGTGCGTTATTACTCGGAGAGGGCGCAGGCCTGGGAGCTTCAGACCCTGATTCGCTCGCGCGCCGCAGCCGGAGCGGCCGCACTCTACGCTGGTTTCGCGGAGCGCGTGCGCCATCGCATTTACGCAACGGAAGTGACAGTTGAGCGTGCCCTGGAAGATGTGCGACTGGCCAAGCAGAAGATTGATCGCCAGCACGCGCACGACACCGGCGGCTTCAACGTCAAGCTCGGACGCGGCGGCATACGCGAAGTGGAGTTCATCGCGCAGGCCCTCCAACTGGCCTTCGGCGGACACGACCCGTGGCTCCGCGCCGCTCACACGCTCATCAGTCTCGGCCGCCTCGCCGACCGGCGACTCCTGACTGAGCGCGAGCGCACGCGCCTTTCGGACGCTTACGTCTTCTTACGCAAGCTCGAACACCGCTTGCAGATGGAGCACGGCCTGCAAACACACTCGGTCCCGGACCAGGATGCGCGCCGCGCCCTCGTCGCCCGCCGAATGGACTTCGCGGGCGACGACGCCCTGTCGCGTTTCAACCAGGCTCTTCAATCGCACACGGCACATGTTCGCGCAGCCTACGAACGCGTCTTCGGCAAAGCCGCTGGACCGAGCGCCGCGGCGGAAGGGGCCGTGAGCGACACAGGGCCTGCGCCCGGAGACTCTGGAACTGCCTCGGGAGGACCGGCTGATTCTGAAAGAGCGGCAATCCAGGCGGCCGCCGCAATCTTCGCGGCACATCTGGTTGACGATGCGACCGGGCAGAGCATAAGCGAATCGAAAGGCGAGGGCGATGCGCAGCGCGTCCGAATGGTCGCGCGCTCACTAAAGCTGGCGGCGACCGGCTCGCTCAATCCGCGCCGCGCCCTGACGCTCGCAGCCCGCATCGCCTCCTCGCTCGATAAAACCAGCGCGGAAATTCTCTTTTCGAAAACGCATCTGGATGCCCTCGTTCATTTGTGCGGGACTTCGGAATTCTTCGGTGAGCTGATTGCGAGCAATCCGGCGTTGATTCTTGCCCTGCCGACGGGATCTTCCGCTGGCGACCGGCATGATTACGGCGCGCGCCTTCGTAGCGTTGTGGAGAGCGAGGACAGTTTCGGCTCGGAGATGGCCGCGCTTCGTCGCGAGTGGGCGAAGTTGATTGTCGAGACGGGGGCGCAAGATGTGGCGGGCACGATCTCGATGCTGTCGGCCAACGCGCGCCAGACCGCATTGGCCGCCGGGGCTCTGGACGCCGGATGCCTCATGGCGCGGCGCGAGCTGGCGCGGCGCTACGAGGAGAATGACCTCGACGCTCGAATCGCAGTTCTCGGCCTGGGACGCCTCGGCGGGGGTGGAATGGATTACGGCTCGGACCTGGACGTGGTGCTGATTTACGACGACCGTGCGCCCGCCCCCGTGCGGACCCTGGAACCCGCGGAAGCTTACGCGCGTTTCAGCGAGCTTCTGGTCGCCGCGCTTTCAAGCGTGACGCGCGAAGGCTTTCTCTACAGAGTTGATTTGCGCCTGCGCCCCGACGGGAAAAATGGCGCGGCGTGCTCAGGCGCGCGCGCCTTTACGGATTATCTGAAGGAGCGCGCATCAATCTGGGAGTGGCTCGCCTACGTGAAACTGCGCGCGGCGGCGGGCGACCTTCAACTGGGCGATGGGGTCGAAAGGGAGGCGCGACGCATCATTCACGTGGCGGCGCTCAATTCCGATAAGGATTCTCTGCGTCTTGAAACCAGGCGCGTGCGCGAACGCCTCGAACGTGAGAAGGCGCGGCGGCGCGCTCAAACCGTGGACATTAAATACGGGGCGGGCGGGATGCTGGACGTTTATTTCGCGACGCGTTACCTGCAATTGCGCGATAACGTGCCCGACATGGAGGATGACCGCTCGACGCGCAACGTCCTGGAGCGCCTGCGCGCAGCCGCCTCGCTCGGCGAAGAAGAGTACGAGATGATGAAAGAGGGGTACGCGCTCCTGCGACCGCTCGATCACTATCTGCGCCTCATCGTCGGGCGCTCGACGCGCCTCCCGGCGGCGGACCACCCGGCGCTTCGTGACCTGGCGCGCCTTCTGAATTACGCGTCGGCTGATGATTTGACCGGGTCGCTGGCGGCGCATATGAAGAACATACGCGCCGCCTATGACCGGATCACCAGCGAATAAGTTAGGGCATGTTCTTCTTCGCGTACTCCGCGGCCTTGGTCTTATCGCTGTATTCCTTCACCCATTCAGTGTTCTTCGCGAGCCATTCAATATGTTCTTTGACGAATTTTTCTCCCTCGGCGTTCGGTTTCTGTTCATCTCCCAATCCGAGCTTGGTGATTACCTGACCCATTAACGCGCGGTCTTGCGACATGGCGGCGGCCTGGAAGAGCTTGTGCTTGTCTTCAGCAGACATGCTTGAGGCTGATTTGCTGCAGGCCGCGCCGATGAGGGAGAGACCAATCAAGAGGGCGACGATTGTTGATTTGAGTTTCATTAGGGTAAATCTTTCTTTCTCTTGCAGGGGATACGTAAAGCGGAACTCTTTTACGCGAAAACCATGCGTGTAGTCAACCGGGCGAGGCATGGGCAAGTCTTTCCCTTTTCGAGACAGAGAAAAGTAGAGAGGCGTCACGGTCCACGAAGCCACACGAAACTTCACGAAATAGCTATGATTTGTTTCGTGTAGTTTCGTGTTATTTCGTGGACAGTTCCTTGTTCCGCCGAGTATGAATAGATCTTGAGGGGCGTGAATTATTTGGGGCGCCAGCGCTCACGCGTCTTCGGGCGAGTTTTCCGTCTCCTCGTGCCAGCAGGTCGTGCACCATCTGTGGATCATCTGCCGCTCCTCAAGCGTGTGATCGGCGGAAGCCGGCAAGCGGAGGACGACCTCGCGCTGCTCTTCAGTAAGTTCATCCCAGCTGGAGAGCCGGCCCAGATGGCAGCGCGGGCAAATTGTTTGTGATTGAGCGCTCATCATAAAATCGCACGCGGTCCTGATTTGAGAATTGAAGCTGAAGCGAGTTAATATCGCCACTGTCTTTAACATACTCGCCGGTTAAAAAGAAAGCTTGCCTGACATATGATCTCGACCGGGCGTCTGTTTCGCTCCCTCTTACTTCTCTCGACTCTCCTCGTCTCCTTCACACAAGCGCAGCGCGACGACTCCCGCTTCGACTTCTACGCGCGCGGCCCCTACCGCGAAATGGTCCCGCGTCCCCAGAGCCTGCTGCGTTATGACGTGGGCGAATTTCACACCAACTACGCGATGATGGAGCGCGTGCTCGAAAAGATAGCCCAGGCCGCGCCGGACCGAGTGCGCGTGATCGAAATCGGCGAGACGAACGAGCGCCGCACGATGCGCCTGGTCGCCGTCAGCTCGCCTGAAAACATACGGAGGCTCGACGAGATTAAGGCGAACATCGCGCGCCTGGCGGACCCGCGCAAGACTTCTGCGGCGGAAGCGCAGAGCATCATCGGTTCGACGCCCGTCGTCGTCTGGCTCGCCTACACGATTCACGGCAACGAGTCGGCTTCGTTCGAAGCGATGATGCAGGTCCTTTACCAACTCGCGGCGTCGAACGAAGCGGCGACGCAAGAGATCCTTCAGAACTGCGTCGTGCTCATTAACGTCTGCGAGAACCCGGACGGTCACGAGCGTTTCGTCAGCTGGTACAACGCGAATGCGACTGGAAACCCGGACCCACTGGCCGGCGAGCACCGCGAACCCTGGTCCGTCTTCGGCCGCTACAATCGTTATCGCTTCGACCTGAACCGAGACAACATCGCCTCCACGCAGACCGAGACGCGCCTGATGCAGCGCGCCTATCTGGAATGGAATCCGCAGGTCTTTGTGGATCATCACGGTCAGCCGGCGCAATTCTTCTTCCCCCCTGCGGCGCAGCCCGTCAATCCGAACCTCCCGCCGGGCGAGACGGCCCAATGGCTGACGATCTTCGGGCGCGCCAACGCGGAACAGTTCGATGCGCGCAACTGGGATTTTTACGTGCGCGACGTCTTCGACCTCTTCTACCCGGGTTACTGGGATTCCTGGCCCTCTCTGAACGGGGCGACAGGCATGACCTACGAGACGGACGGCGGCGGCTACAAGGGAATCAACTACCGGCGCGACGACGACACCATCATCACGCTGCGCTCCGGCATCGCCAAGCATTTCGTCGCCTCGATGACCACACTCGACACGGCCGCGAAATTCCGCCAGGCGCGCTTGAAGGACTATTACAACTTCAAGCAGAGCGCGATTGAGGAGGGTCGCAACGGGCGGATGAAGCGGATAATTCTCCTCGCGGGGCGCGACGCGGGCAACGTCAACGCGTTAGTCCAGGTCCTCCTGCGCGCTGGCATTGAGGTGAGCGTGGCGCGCGAGCCGTTCGGCTCTCAAAGCGCGCACAGCTACGCGGGAGGCGAGCGTCTCGCCTCGCGCGAGTTTCCGGCAGGCTCCTACGTCATTGACCTGGCGCAGCCGCAGAAGCGGCTCGCAAAGGCTTTGCTTGAGCCGGAGACGGTGCAGGATGCAGCCTTCGTGCGCGAACAGCTCGCGCGTTTTGCGCGCAACGAGCGCCGCGGGCGGGGCGCGTCCAAAGAGGATTACGGCTTTTACGACATCACGGCCTGGTCTCTGCCCCTGGCCTTCGGCGTCGAAGCCTACTGGACCGAGGACGCCGGTAATGTGCGCCGGGACGCGGTCAGCCTGGCCGACTCTTTAAACTTGAACATGGGAGGCGTGCAGGGTGGGCGCGCTCAGGTAGCTTACATCATCCCTTACGACAACAACGCCGCGCCTGCGCTCGCCTATCGTTTGCAGCGCGAGGGCTTCCGCATCGCCGTCAGCACGCGCACCTTGAGCGCCGGGGGGCGCACCTGGCCGCGCGGCACAATCGTCGTTCGCGTCTCGCGTAACTCCGAAAGATTGCACGACGCCATTGCGCGATTGTCGAGGGAGACGGGAGCGCCCGTGTGGAGCGTCAACACAGGATTTTACGAGACGGGCGAAACGGGCGTCGGGTCCGGCGATGTCGTCGCGCTCTCGCTGCCGCGCATCATCGTCGTCGCGGACGAGGGCGTGGATCATACGAGCTACGGCGCGATCTGGTGGATGTTTGATCAGGCGGGCGTCGAGTTCACGCCGATGACGATTGCCAACCTCAGGCGCGCGGCTCTGGACCGCTACAATGTCATCATCATCCCGGACGGCTCGGCCGATCGCTACTTTTCGGCTTTCGGCAAGGGCGGAATAGAGTCTTTACGCGGCTGGGTCCAGCGCGGCGGGACTCTCATCTGTATCAAAGGCGCGGCCGTCTTCGCGGCGCTCAAGGACGTGAATCTGACTTCGTCGCGTCTTGTCGGGTCGGAGGAGGACGAACAGAAGGGCAAAGACGAGGCCGAAGCCCGGCCACAAACTCCGCCCGCTTCACAGGCGGAAGAGAGCGGAAGCGCGCAGAGCGCGAACCAGAAGGATAAGGGGCGCAAGGGCCAGACTCAGAACGGGCAGGCGGGCGCGAAAGAGGAGGAGCAGACCGAAAAGCTGGAAGGCGCGCCGCCCGAGCTGCCGCCCATCGCTTCGCCATCGGCGCGCCCCGGCGTTGTTCCGGAAGCGGTGCCCGGCGCAATCATGCGCGCGACCGTTGACCGCACGACCTATTTGACCTACGGCTACGAAGAGCAGCAACTGGCGGTGCTCGTCAACTCCGGCTACTTCTTTCGCCCGTCGAAAGAGGGCACGAACGCCGTCGTCTTCTCGCCCGATGAGAGACAGGGTCTGCGCATCTCCGGCTACGTCTGGCCTAACACGGAGAAGCTGCTGCGCGGCACGGCTTATGTTATGGACGAGCCGACGGGGCGCGGCCACGTCATCCTCTTTGCAGAGGAGCCCAGCTTCCGCGGCATCTGGCGCACCACCACGCGCCTCTTCTTCAACTCGATCCTGTTTCCGTCGGCAATGTGATGAAAAGTCTGGAGTCTGGAGTCTGAAGTCAAAGGCTGTAAAAGAAAATGCTTTTGACATCGGACTCCAGACTCCGAGACTCCAGACTCCAGACTTATGTTCCGTGTGAGAGCAGAGTTTCGTGAGGACCTGGAGATCGCTGCGAGCAGGAAGCGCGTGCGCTCCTTTTTCGCGCGCCTCGAAAATTTCGCGCGCCTGATGCCGGGCGTCGAAAGCATTGACGGAGACGAAGACGCCGCCCGCTGGAACGTGAGCGTGACCGTGCCGCTCGTCGGGGCGATGCGCGGCACATTCGGGGTCGTCAGAAGAGACGAGAGCCCGCAGCGTCTCGAATGGGGGCCCGCGCCGGTTGAGAAGAAGAACCTGCTGCGCTACGCAATGGGCTTTGAGGAGATTGGCCCGGAGCGAACGCTCGTGCGTGTCGCGATGCGCGTCGAGCTGCGCCGGGCGCGCGCAACGGAGCTACATCTGATGGCCCCGCTGATCGGGGAAGGACGCCTCAGCGAAGGCGTCGAGGAGCGTATCCGTCTGATGATGGAAACTTTTCTTCAGCGCTCACGAGCAGAATTGGAGGGCGGATAAGAGCGGATCGAATGCGGATGCATGTCAGTACCGCCTGCGGTAGCGGGCGGGCGTCTGAAACGCGGAAGTCGGAACGCTGAACGCGGAATGAAAAGATTGCCGTTCGGTTCAGCGTTCATCGTTCATCGTTCATCGTTTAGTCTGACCCGCCCGCTACCGCAGGCGGTACTGACCTATTTTGTGGGCTTCCAGATGAAATTCCCGCTTCTGTCAATGTACCCGTGCTTGCCGCTCGACCAGACCTTGGCGACTCCGTCTGAGAAAGGCTGCGCGCTATCGAATTGCGTGGCGATGACCATCTTTCCGGTCTTGTCCACATAGCCATACTTGCCTTTGGATTTGACGAGCGCGAGCCCTTCCGAGAATCCGTCGGTCCAATCAAACTGCGGCTGGATGATCACCTTTCCGGTCTTGTCCAGGTAACCGAACTTGTTGGCCTGAATGAACGGGGCGAGCCCTTCGTTGAAGGTTCCGGCGAAATCGAACTGCGGGGCGATGATTGTCTTTCCGCTCTTGTTGATGTAGCCGAATTTCCGGTCAACCATCACCATCGCCAGTCCCTCGGAAAAATGGTACGCGTTGTAATAGATGGGCGGGATGACGAGCTTCCCCTTCTTGTCCACGAAGCCGTGCTTGTTGTTGACGATGACCAGCGCCAGCCCTTCGTGAAAGTCGAAAGCCTTATCGAATTGGGGCTTGATAATCACTCTCCCGCTCTTATCAACGAACCCGTACTTGCGGTCCATCATCATGACGGCGATGCCCTCGTTGAAATTCTCGACTGCGTCGAACTGCGGGGCGATGACTATCTTCCCGGCCTTGTCTATGAACCCGCGCCGCGGATTCTGTCCACCGGTCTGCACCGGCGCGAGCCCCTCCGAGAAGCGTCCGGCGAAATCCACCTGCTGCAAATCAACGACGAACTTTCCGGTCCCGTCAATCAGCCCCCTTCGGCTGCCAGCACGCGCGTAGGCGAGCCCTTCGGAGAAGTCCCAGGCATCGTCGAACTGCGGCTTGATGACCACTTCGCCGGCTTTGTTGATGTAGCCCCACTTGCCGCCCTCCTTGATGGGAAAGAGCCCGGTTGAATCCTTCTTCTGCGCGTGCGAACTGATAACCACAGAGGCACAGAGACACAGAGAAAAGCAAAGATGGAAAACAGCCTTCTTGATTGCGTACTTAATCACCTCTGTGTCTCTGTGCCTCTGTGGCTAATTTCAATTCTCCTTGCGGCCATAGCTGATCATATTGGCGAGCATGCGGTATGCGCCGGGGACGCCCGCGCGCAGTTGCCTGTACCAGACCATGCTGGTGTAGATGTAGCGCCCGCGCCCGTAGGCGGCCGCGAGCAGGCCGCCGCGCAAAGGTGGCTCTCCAGGGTCATTCGTGCTGAAAGGGGCGCTGTAGCGCGGGTCCCACGTTTGCGGGTAATAAAGCCCGCGCTCCTGAATCCAGTTTGCGAAATCATCATCAGTCAGCTTGTTCGGAAAGTTCAGGAGCGGGTGCGCTTTTTCCGTAAACACTATGGGCGCCAGTTCGTCCGTGACGCGAGAGTTGCCGAGCGTGATCGGGTAGGGCGCGAGCTGCGGGCGATTCTGTTTGGGGTCCGGATTCCACTCGTTCGTTTTGTGATAGAAGACTATCAGCGTGCCGCCCGCCTGAGCGTAATCGAGCAGACGAGCGTTCGCGCTGATGAGTTCGGGATGTGCCTGATAGCCCCGGTTGTCTATGATGATCGAGTGATAGCGGCTCAGGTCGCCCGCGCGCACGTCTTCAACCTTTAGCTCCTGCGCCTCGACGCCGAGCGCCGCCAACGCGTCTCTCAAGGTATCATCGTAGCTGCGAATATAGCCGACGCGTAGATTGGGAGCGACCTTCGCATCGCTATAGACGACGTGTACTCTACTTTTGGTTAATGCTCGCGGGATACTCGATTCTGTAACCGTAAATGAGACGAGGTTAGGGAACGGACGCTTTCCACTCCGCGTAGATTCCATAGTCTTGAAAGCGCCTGCCGCTTTAAATCTCACGTCCCGAGTCTCGCCAGGCCCGAGCGTGAAGCGTTCGACGGCGTTGCCGGACCCGAAGTCAAGAATTAGATCACCGCTGCGCTCGACGCGATTAATATTCGGCCCCCCGGCCGTGAGTTCGCCTCTAAACGGCGTGCCGCGATGGTTGGCGAGACGGATGTTGAAAGTAGAATCCCGCTTGATTGTCCCCGGTGTCAGGACCAGAGGCGACGGCGTAATGCTTACGATTTCCACCGCCGGCACGACATTGATGCGCGTCCTGGCTTCGATGGAAAAACTCGCGCCGTCAAGCTCGACGTTAAAGCTGGCGTCGAACTCTTCGCCGAAAAGCTTACCGTCGTAAAGATGCTCCGCGCGCGGGACGCTGACAGCAGCCTTACTCGGCGTTCTGGTCTCAAGCTCGACCGTGACGGTCTCGCCGGGCGCGAGGTCTTTGGGGAAGGAGAATCTGCTCAATTGCCGCAAGAGGCGCGGATTGATGCCCCAGATGCGCGCGCCTCTCTCTCCGTTATTCGAGATTTTGAGAGAGAATTTTGTGGTCGTGCCGGGAATGAGCACATCATCCTTAGCAGCGAGCGTGGCGCTGATGCCGCTGGCGACAATGAACGCGCGGTCCAGACGCCTGTTCATCAGATCGAAATCGAGGCGCGAGCCTGGATTTGTGCCGGCGGCTGCGAACGCGGCCTTGCGCGCCGCGACAAGAGTTCGAAGTATGTCCTGACGGCTGTGCTGGCCCGCCTCGTATGTTGAGAAGAGAGCCTTCACGGACCCGGGCACGAGTCGCTCTGCAAAATTTGCGGGCAGTGAAAAGCCGTCAAGAAGCGTTTGCGGATTTGCAGGAAGCGGCGGGGCGTCCCTGGCAGAGCGCGCGAGGCGATAGCGAATGACGGGCCTGCCGCCCGCCGGCAGAGTTTTCGGCCAGGGACCTTGCGTGGCGTGTTGTTGCAAGGCTTCCAGCGCCTGTTCCGCGTAAGTCTTCCCGCGCACAGGGTCGCGCTCGTTCGGATTGATGAAGACAACAGCCCCTGCGCTCAAGGCCTCCTCTTCCGCGCGCTTGCTCCCGGAGCCTTCGAACTGGAAGCGCACGAAAAGACGCCTGGCCTGCCACGTGCTCAAGCCTCCGCGCAGTTGTTCCGGAAAGCGTTTCGGGTCCGCAGCCGCGTCGAAGGCTTCGAGGACGAGCCGGCCCGTCGCCTGATGGTGGCCGTGCCCGGAGAGCGTATCGTGGTTGGTGATGATGACGTCCGGGCGAAGCTCGCGAATCTTCAGGACCATGCGCCGCAGCGCTTCCTCGTGCCCCCAGAAGCGAAAAGCCTCCTCGTAGGATTTCGAGAAGCCGAAATCGCGCAGGCCCAGAAAGTATGCTTCGGAGCCCTGAATCCGCGCGGCCTCTTCGGTCTCACGCGCGCGAATCACGCCCAGCTCTTCGTAAAGCTCAGGCCCCGTGGCGTTCTGCCCGCCTTCGCCGTAGGTCGAGAAAACCGTGACGGTGTGCGCCCCGTACTTGCGGCGCAGGATGGTGAGCGTCGCGCCGTCCTCGTCGTCCGGGTGCGCCGCCACACACATCACGGTCCAGGGCGTCTGCAAATCCAGCAGCGCCTGGTAAAGCTCTATCGAATCTCGCTCACCCTCGCGCGCGGGCGCAGCCGCCTGCTGCCCCTTAACGAGCGCAGCCGTCACCAGCAACATGAGGAGAGCGAGCGCCACACATAATCGCGCCTCGCGCCGCGACGCAGCCCGCCAATCCCCGACCCCTGATCCCTGACCCCTGTTTTTCATTCAAACTCCACGCACAGATCAAAAAGTTTGCTCGGCAGATGCACGTCCACACGCTTGTTGGAGACGTCAACGCTCAAGACGCGGTTGCAGACGAGCAGCAGAAGCCGCTTGCAGCCCTGTAATTCTTCGCCGCCGTTGAAAACGATACGAAATGCGTCGGGCCGAAGCTCATACTTGCCGCTCATCCTTTCGGGCACGCGCATCGCGAGACCTTCGCGCCCGAGATCGAAGGTGGCGCGCGGCCCCCTAGCCAGTCGAAACGTCCCGGTCCGCTCCCCATCGGCCCTGAAATGAATCTCGCCGCGCGCAGCCACCTTCTCAAGCTCAGACTCGCTCGCGCCCGGCGCGAAGACGCGCACGAAATCAAGGACCGGAATCGAAAATTCCTGATGCGCGTGTCCCTCGTGCATCCGCTCTATGAGACGGATTGTGACCCCACGCATCTCAGGCCATTTGAGACAACCGAAGATCGCCATTTAATCTTAGCGCGTCGCCGTAGTTTACTCGAACGGCCCCAATATTACAGTCTCCGGGCCCGCTCATGCTATATTCACGCGCTCGAATTCAGAAACTCGGCCGCCAGAAGGAGAAGCTGATGAAACCCCGAAAGAGACTCTTGCCGCTCTTAATTGTCTGCGCCCTGATGACCCTCGCCGTCTCATGCAGTGAGACGAGCAAAGCCAATAAATTTATCGGAGAAGGCGACGCTGCCGTCAAAGAGGCCGATAAGCTGGGCCAGGAGAATGAAGCGAAAATCAATCAATTGAATAGCGGCCTCGCGAATTTCCCGGAGAACCGCGAGCAACTGAAAGTACCCGCTCAGGAGGCAATGGGCCTGATTGATAAGGCGATAGCGAAGCTGCGAGAAGCGTCATCGAAATACGATGAAGCCAGCAAAACTAATATAGACGCGCAGCTCAAAGAGTATATGTCTCTCAGGTCGCAGGAGTGGGCCAAACATGTGCAGCACCTCGAAATCATAAAGGAGTTTCCGAGCGCTGTACTGGACGCTTCCGTTGATCGTGAGGCGCTCCTTAAAAAAGTTGCAGACGTCAACCAGCGCATTGCCAAGCTGCAGGGGGAATGGACCGAGCTGAGGGCGCGCGCCGCCGCCATCAGGGAAAAGAACAAGGACAAGTTCGAGAACAGTAATTAACCGTGCGAGGCGTGAGGGAGCCTGACCTCTAACCCCCTGTCCCGGAATCCCAGCCCCTTCTACGTTCCAGTCGCCCGGCGGCGAGCATGGCTGCGGCTATCAGGAGGATCAGAACGACGCCATAGGCGGCGGCTGTGCCGAGATTGAAATAGCGCATCTCCGACGCGATTTTTATAGAGACGGGCTGGTTCGAGGGGACGAAGACGATGACGCTGGCGACGTATTCGCCGAGCGCGATGACGAAAGCAAGAAGCGTCCCGGCGACTGCGCCGGGCCAGACGAGCGGCAAGCGCACGCGCCAGAAGCGCATCCACCCGCCTGCGCCCAGAGACCCCGCAGCTTCCTCCAGACTCGCATCCATCTGCTCAATACTCGCCTGCACGGCGCGGACCACTATCGGCATGAAGCGCAGGAAGTAGATGACTGGAAGAATCCAGAAAGTGCCGACCAGAATGAATGAGCCCGTCAGCGGATTGGCCTCCCCGTAACTTTCTGCGATGGTGACCGCGACGACCGTGCCGGGCAAGGCCCAGGGCAAAAGCACCAGGAGCGAAATCAAACGCCTCGAAAAGGTGCGGCGACCGCGCGCGACCGCAGCCACGCAGAAACTCCAGACGAAGGCGAAGAGCGCCGCCACCCCGGACATCAACAGGCTGTTGACGAAGACAGAGCCAGCCTCCGGCTGAGTCAGAATGCGCGCGTAGTTCTCAAGCGTATAGGCTGGCGGCAGCGTCTGCGTCGTCCACGCGCCGTCGCGCGCGAAGCTGACGAGGACCAGTGTTGCTACGGGCAGCGCCAGCAGGACCGTGAAGACTACTGCGCAGAGAGTTGCCAGCAGGCGCGCGCGCCCGCTGCTGACGGGTCGGCGGCTGCGCGTCGCCCCCTTCATGGCGGCGGCTGCGAAGCGCCGCGTGCCCTCGTAGCGCTGGAAAAAGATTAGGGCCGCCAGAGAGATGATGGCGAGAATGACTGTCAGAGTCAGGGCCGCCGTGGGGTCGCCGCCCTGCCGCGCGTTGTAAATCTCAAGGGTGAGCACGCGCACGTCGCCGCCGAACAGGAGCGGCGCGCTGAAAGAGGCCATAGAGGTCATGAAAGTCAAAAGAGCCGCGGCGATCAAAGAGGGCGTCAGTTGCGGCAGCACGACGCGATAGAGAACTCTGAAGGGTTTCGCTCCCAGACTGCGCGCGGCTTCGGCCAGCCCTGCGTCAATGCGTCTGAGGCCCGCGCCCGTCAGCACGTAAAAGAAGGGATACATCGTGTAGGTGTGAAAAATCAGGAGCGCGGTCCAGCCTTTGAGAGTCCACGGCGCGGATTTCAACCCGAAGAGCCACTGGACGAAGCGTGCCAGAATCCCGGACTCGCCGCACAGGAAGATGAACGCGATGGTCCCGACCAGAGGGGGCAGCACCAGAGGCAGGGCCGCGAGCGTTCCGAACAACCCGCGCCCAGGGAACGTGTAGCGCTCGAAAAGAAATGCGAGCGACACTCCGATCAGCGCGCAGAACAGAACGGTGAGCAGCGAGAGCCAGACGCTCGACAGCGCCGCCTCAAACGTAGAGCGTTGTGACAGAATCTGGCGATAGTTGTCTAGCGACCATTCCCCGTTGGTTTGCAGCGAAGCCGTCAGCACGTGCAGGTTCGGGTAGATAACGCCGTAGAGCAGGACGACGAAGACGATGAGAGCAAGAAGGAAGGACGAACGATGAACGCGGAACGATGAACGATGAATTAAAAGCGGAGGCAGCGCCTTTCGTTCATCGTTCATCGTTCCGCGTTCATCCTTTCCTTATTCCCTCATCCCTAAAATAATGATCCGGTTGGGGAGAAGATGAACGGCGCAGGAATCGCCAACGCCCAGGTTATCCGGGCGGACGAGCAGCGCTTCGAGGGCGAGACCATCAGCGTCGAGCAGAACGCCAGTGGTCGCGCCCGCGAAGTTAATCGCGCGCACCTCTGCGCTCAGAGTGTTCTCCGCAGGCGCGGACGACTCTTTCGTGATAATGATGTGTTCGGGGCGAATGGCGAGCGTGCAGTTTTTGTTAAGCGGTCCCAGGGCGGAGCGCTCGACCGGGACCGTCAGGGTGTGCCCGCCTTCAATCGTCTTGAACTTGCCCACGGGTTCATCGCTCGAAGTCAGACGTCGCGCCAGGATCAGATTGTTGCGCCCCAGAAAGCGCGCGACGCTCGCGAGCGCCGGGCGTTCGTAGAGTGCGCGCGGCTCGCCTGTCTGGAGCGCGCGCCCTTCGCTCATGACGCTGATGCGGTCGCACAGCGCGAAGGCCTCCTCCTGATCATGTGTCACATAAACGGCCGTCAGGCCGAGTTTCGAGACCAGGCCGCGCAGCTCGCCGCGCGTCTCTTCCCGCAGGGTGACGTCCAGGTTCGAGAGCGGCTCGTCGAAAAGGAGCAGCGCCGGTTCAATTGCGATGGCGCGCGCGATGGCGACGCGCTGTTGCTGCCCGCCGGAAAGCTCCGTCACAGGGCGGCGCTCGAATCCAGGAAGCTGAACCAGGGCGAGGGCATCGCGGACGCGGTCCCGGACCTCCGCTTTCTCGCGCTTGCGAGCGCGCAGGCCGAACGCGACGTTCTCAAAGACATTCAGGTGAGGGAAGAGCGCGTAGTTTTGAAAGACCATGCCGAAGCCGCGCCGCTCGGGCGAGAGCTCTGTAATGTCGCGCCCGTCAAACTCAATCCGGCCCGTGTCGGGCGTCTCCAGTCCGGCGATCATGCGCAGCGTCGTCGTCTTGCCGCAGCCCGAAGGCCCGAGCAGTCCGAAGAACTCGTTTCGGTTCACGTCGAGCGAAAGATCGGCGACCGCTGCGCTTCCGTTGTAGCGTTTGGAGATATTTTTCAGGGAGAGAAACGACAACTCTTCTTTAACTCCTCGGTCCTCAGCGTATCGCTTGAATTAAGAGCCTGGAGCGCGATATTACATCAATTGTTTGGTTATGAATATTGACGCGGCGCGGACTAAGTGGTAATCACATGTAGCTCTCCTTGAATGTTACATCCCGACGGAGGTTCCTAATGTCCCTCAGAAGATTTCCAGCTCTAGTTACGGCGGCAGTTCTGGCCCTCGCGCTGACCGCTTTCGCGGAAAGTCCGGTCACGAGCGTCTACAGCTCGCTCTCCGGGTGCAAGCTGGTGAAAAAAGGGCCGAACGGGGAGGACTGGTCAATTTCGGCCTGCAAAGGGTACGGCGGTTACGGCCTGAGTCTGGAGTACGGCGACGCGCGCGAGTCGATCACGGTGATTACGCCGAGGGGGAAGAAATACCCGCTTAACCTCTGGCAGGTAATCAGCGGCGGGTTCAGCTCCGTCGGGCAGAAGGCCGAGTGGCGCGTGACCAGGAAGGGCGGGAAGATGGTCCCCATCGCCCTCATCGTCCGCTTCATCGCGAGCGAGAATCCGGAGGACTCCAGCAAGACGACCTCTTACCTCGCGGTCGCCAAGATCACCCCGACGGAAATATGCGTCACGGACAAGATAGCGCCGGGCCCGACCGCGAACGAGGACGCGCGCAACGCCGCCGACGCTGCCGCAGGCAAACAGTGCCTTGAGCCTCCACAATGAAAAGCAGGGAGCGAAGATAATAGGAAAGGCACATTGTAGCCCGCGAGAGCGGGCGACAGTATAAAGCCCAGGGCGTTAGCCCTGGGACAAGACAAGCATTTAACCATCAAGCCCGCGCGAGCGGGCGACAGCCCGTCGGTGCCCGCCCACAATTCAAATTGGGCTGTCGCCCATCTCATGGGCTCGATATTTCTTCCTGCTGGTGACCCAGGGCTGACGCCCTGGGCTTTATACTGTCGCCCGCTCTCGCGGGCTATGATTTGACTTCTTCCTCTCGCCCCTCCGCCTTTATCTCTTGTTCCTCCCGCGAATCTCCGCGTCCCAGTAGCGCATCCACTCGTTGCCCTCTTTGCGAAGCTTCTCCCAGTCAATCGGCATTCGCGTAAACGGCTCGTTCATCCACGCGGGCAGTTGCGTGCGGTCCAGGTCCGTGCGCGCGGGGATGCGGTAGTAGTTGTGCGCGGCGTAGATCAGGTTCTCAGGCGTGTTGACGAATTCGTAAAAACGACGGGCCTCTTCTTCATGCGGCGCGCCCTTCACGATGGCAATGCCGTCCGTGATGACGGGCGTCCCGCTCTTCGGGATGACGTAGGCGAGATTAAAGCCCTTCTTTTCACGAAAGAGCCGAATGTCGGGCATGCTCCACAGGCTGATGAGACCTTCGCCGCGCGTCAGCTTCTGCATCAGAATGGTCGGGTCGGCCGCATACTCGTGCACGTTTGCGTCCAGGCGTCTGAGCCAGTCATAGCCGCCCGCGGGCGAGTTGGTCTCGCTGTAGAAGCGCAGGATCATCGCGCCGAAGATGGCGCGCATCGAGTCCGAAGGGATCGGGTTGCGAATCAAAACCTTGTCGCGCCACTTCTCATCCAGCACCTCGTCCCAATCCTGCGGCGCGTCTTCCGGGCGGACCAACTCCGAGTTGTAAACGATCACTTCGGGCGTCTCGTAGGTCCCGTACCAGCGGTCCTGCGGGTCGCGCTCGTTCTCTGGAACTTTATCGGCCCACGTCGGGCGATACACGGCGAGCAGATTCTCCTCGGCCGCGGTCTGAAAGGTCGTGTGCGACGCGCCCCACCAGAGGTCCGCCTGCGGGCGATTGCGCTCCGCGCGCAGACGTTCCAGGACCTGCCGCGCTCCCATGTCCAGAAACTGCACGTCCACATCCGGGTTCGCCTGCTTGTAACGCGCAACGAAATCTTTGAGCAGGTCCTCGCCGTGCGGCGTGTAGATGAGAAGCGACCGGCCCCGCCTGAAATTACAGGAGAAGGAGAGAAAAAAGAGCGAGACGGCCAGGAAGAGTGTCACGAGGCGACGTGTGGTGAAGGTCATCGGTCTTTCTCTCTTAGTGCCGCGCCGCGGCGAACACGCGCGGTCGCGCGTTGAACGGCCGCGCCTCCTCGTAAGCGTGAGCCAGGCGCAGGAGCTGCGGTTCGGACCAGTAAGCGCCCATCAACTGAAAGCCGACCGGCAAACCTTCAACGGACAAACCGCAGGGGATGGAGATGCCCGGGATACCCGCCAGATTCGCTGTGCAGGTGTAGATGTCGTTCAGGTACATCGCGAGCGGGTCGTCCGTCTTCTCCCCGAGCAGGAAGGCCACGCTCGGGGTGGTCGGCGTCGCGATGGCGTCGCACTGCTCGAACGCGCGCAGGAAATCCTGCTTGATGAGCGTCCGCACCTGCTGCGCCTTGCGGTAATAGGCGTCGTAATAGCCCGACGAGAGAACATAAGTGCCGAGCATGATGCGGCGTTTGACCTCCGGGCCGAAACCTTCGTCGCGTGTGCGCCGGTACATCTGGCGCAGTTCGTCCGCTTCTTCCGCGCGGAAGCCGTAGCGCACGCCGTCGTAGCGCGCCAGGTTCGAAGACGCCTCGGCCGTGGCGATGATGTAGTAAACGGCGATGCAATATTTCGCGTGCGGGAGCTCAATATCAACTATCTCCGCGCCGAGCTCGCGATAGACTTCGATGGCGCCCTCGACCAGCGCACGCACCTCTTCGTCCAGCCCTTCGCCGAACAGCTCACGCGGCACGCCGATGCGCGCCCCCTTCATCTCCCCTTCAATCTCCGCAAGGTAATCCGGCACAGCGACGTCTGCGGTCGTCGAGTCGTGCGGGTCCCGGCCCGCAGTGACGCCAAGCACGGCCGCGATGTCGCGCGCGCGTCGTCCGAAGATTCCTATTTGATCCAGGGAGGACCCGAAGGCGACGAGGCCGTAGCGCGAGATGCGCCCGTAGGTCGGTTTCAATCCCGCAATGCCGCAGAGAGAGGCAGGCTGGCGCACGGAGCCCCCTGTCTCGGAGCCCAGGGCGATGGGGACGATCCCGGAAGCCACAGCCGCAGCGGAGCCTCCGCTTGAGCCGCCGGGCACGCGCGAGGTGTCCCAGGGGTTTCGGACCGGCCCGAAGGCCGAGTTCTCGTTTGACGACCCCATCGCGAACTCGTCGCAGTTGGTCTTGCCTATGATGACCGCGCCCGCGGCGTTCAGGCGCTCGATTGCAGTGGCGTCGTAAGGTGCGTGATAAGGGCCCAGGATACGCGAGCCGCAGGAGGTCTGAAGGCCGCGCACGCAGATGTTGTCTTTGATGGCGATGGGGATTCCTGCGAGCGGCTGCTCTGAGTCGCCCGCCGCATCCAGCTCTCCGGCACGTTGAAGCGCGCCCGCGCGATCAATCTGAAGGAAGGCGTTGAGCGTATCGTTGAGTTCCTCAGCCGCCGCGAGCGATGTTTCGACGACCGCCCGTGCAGTCGTCTCGCGCCGTGAAATCTTTGCGCGCAAACTTTCGACGTTGATCTCTGATAAAGTCATGTCAGGTTAGTGCCGTAATACTAAAGATGATAATACGTTTGTCTTCGATAGAAGAGCGCGACTCGGGATTGAGGTCCTAAAGAACTTTCGGCACGCGGAAGTGGCCGGAGGCCGGGTCGGGCGCCTCGTCGAGTGCGACCTTCTGCCCGAGCGAGGGTTGCGCCTCGTCGTCGCGCCAGGCATCGGTCCGCTCGCCTTCGGGCGTTAAACCGCCCGTGGAAGGCTCGACGCTGCTCGTGTCCAGAGCGTTGAGCTGCTCGACGTAGGCCACGATCTCAGCAATCTGCGGCGTGAACGCCTGGCGCTCTTCGGGCGTGATTTCAAGATGCGCGAGCTGCGCGATCTTTTCGATGTCGGATTCCGTGATTGGCATTGGTTCAGTTTTGAATTTTGAGTTTTGAATTGAGGCGTTTAATTCAAAACTCAAAATTCAAAAATTCATAATTATTTTCATTCTCTTTCTCGTCGATCAATACAACTGCCGGCGGCGAGCAGGAAGCGGCGGCGCAGCTCGTCGTCGTGAATCGCGTCGGCGGCGACAGCGATTTGGCCGGAGACGCTCTTGAGTGCGCGCCTCTCCTGCTCCATCTGGTTCAGCGCCTGCGCCTTGGCGGCCTCACGTTCGGCGTGAACGGTTTTGGGATCAATGCGAAACTCTATGAACGTCACGATGGCCTGGCCGAGCAGGGAATTGAGGCGAAAAAGCAGTTGGCCGCTGACGGCCTCAAGCTGCTTTTGCCAGGTCGTGTCCGCGACGGCGACGATCAGGGTCTTCCTGTAGAGACGAAAAGGCACGGCCTGCGTCCGCAGACCTTCGCCCGCGACGCGCCTCCAGGCGACGAGCGCAGCGGCTTCCAAAACTTCCTCCGTCTCGCCAGCCGCGCGCAAGAGCTTCGGCAATGTTCGGATTAAATCGTCCACAATTCCGATTTCGGATTGTAGAATGCGAATTGCGGATTTACTATCCGTCTTTTAATCTGCAATCTGCAATCCAAATTCCGCAATCTCGTGGGGAGTGTAATTGAAAAAGAGTGTGGGCCACAAGCGGGTGATATCGTATGGAGAGAAAAGAGCTGGGGATGGAAAAGTTAACGCTTGCTTCGGGAAGTCCGCGCCGGGCGGAAATCCTGCGCGCCGTCAGGTGGCCCTTCGAGGCGATGGCGATGGACATAGACGAGACGCTCCGCGACGGCGAGGGCGCCGAAGAGGCCGTCGAGCGCCTGGCCCTGGAAAAAGCCTTGGCCGCTGCGAAGCTCTGTCAATCCGGCCTGGTGCTCGGCGCGGACACGGCCGTCGTCGTGGATTCGAAATTCCTGGGCAAGCCCGTGGACGAAGAGGACGCGCGAAGAATGCTGCGTCTGCTGAGCGGCCGCTGGCACGACGTTCTGACGGGCGTCGCTTTAGTGCGCGCGAGCGGCAGCGGCGCGCGCGCTGTGGCTCGCGAGAGAACAGAGGTGCGTTTCGCTCCGATGTCGGAAGAAGAGATTGACTGGTACGTCCGAAGCGGGGAGCCTATGGATAAGGCAGGGGCTTACGCCGTGCAGGGCCGCGCCGCGCTCTTCGTCGAAGAGATCAGGGGCGATTTCTGGAACATCGTCGGGCTGCCCGTCCGGCTGGTTTACGAACTGGCCGCGAAAGTCTGAGGAGAACCTGCATTCTAGTCATTCGTCATTGGGTGCAGTCGAGTGAGCGAACAAGAGCTGTCCACGAAGCCACACGAAATCACACAAAGAAAGCCAACCGCCGATTCGTGTGGTTTCGTGTGATGCGCGTGGACAGTCTCCAACTGCAATCTTCCGACAGGGCGCACCTCATCGTAAGATAACGTGAGTTCGGCCTAAGAGCTGTTTGCATGCACCAGCCCCGTCAGGGGCGAAAGATATTAGCCCAGGGCGTCCATCCCTGGGGACAGGCACACCTAAATATCGTTCGAGCCCCGGCAGGGGCGACAGCATAAAGCCCAGGGCGTCAGCCCTTATCATTACCCACATTTTTCATTTATGGGGCTGTGGGTTGGTTTTGCTGAGCATAAGTCCTTTGTTTGTAACAAAGCATGAGAGACTGCCTCTAAAGATCATGAGCCCCTATGCTCCTTTTAACTCCCACACTTGTTAAGTTTACAGAGATGTGGGTAATGATAAGGGCTTGCGCCCTGGGCTTTAGACGGTCGCCCCTGCCGGGGCTCAATAGATAATACGTTGCATGTTCCAGGGGACCGACGCCCCTGGCTAAAATCTTCCGCCCCTACGGGGGGCTGATGAATCCTACCTCGTCCCTGTTTACTTCGAACTCACGTTAAGATACTAGCAGAAGAGGCAGCTTTTAATTCAAAAGCTGCCTCTCCGATTCTTCGTCAATAAGAGTGTGGCGATTTCCGTTTAGGGGCTGTTAAGGACGGCATCCAGCGGCACAGAGAGTTGCTTGGCGAGGTCGCCTTCAGGGTTCAGCCCGCCAATCGGCTGCGAGGCTTTGCCATGTTTGTCCACGATCACAATCGCCGGAAGCTGATCAACGTTGAATTGGCGGGAGACTTTCCCTTCCGGGTCGCGCAGCACAGTCACGTTCAACCCGTACTTTTTCGAGAAGGCGCGCAACTGCTCGTCCGTCGCGTAGTTCTTCGATCTGGGCGATTCCGAGTCCGTACTGACCCAGTAAACCACGACGCCGCGCTCGCTATACTTATCCGCCAGCTTGCGTATGCCCTGAAGCTGTGTCCGCGACAGTGGAAGCCAGGACGCGCCGAAAGCCAGGACGACGGTTTCGCCTCGCAGGCTCTCGGACGAGACCGTCTGGCCGTCAATTGAGCGCAGGGAAAACTCCACCGTCTGCGGCGCTGAATTCGTTCTGCGCCGCCCGACCGTCGAGGCCGCCGACGATAGCGGAAGAATCATAGAAAGCGTCGCAGCGGCCATAGCCTTGCGACTTTTGACGAACATTCTGTTCTCCTTTTCGCCCCCGGCGGCGCGCCTTCTACGAACGGCCAGCCTGCCGATTCGAGCGCGCTTTCTGATTTTCGAGAGGCGACTCATACCGGCCACTTAGATGAGCTTTCCCCGCGGATAGTTGGCAGCAGGCGGAAAGCAGAAGGCAGTTGGCAGTAAGCTTTAGCCGGACGAGGCAGGGGTTATCGGCAAAGCATTCAACTCATCTACCCTGAACTCACTGCCTACTGCTTACTGCCTACTGCCTACTGTTCTCTGGCTCAGTCCCAAAGACCTCCCGGTGAAGCGCGCGGTAATCATCCCACGTATCCATGTCGCGCGCAATAAAAGGTGAAGCCACGCGAACGCGCAGGACCTCCTCACGGTGATTCTCAAAAAGACCGCGCAGGCCGCGCCGCGGGTCAAGATTTAACAGCTCCTCACGAAAATCCAGGTCAATTAGAACTGGATGCCCGCCGCGCCCTTGATATTCGGGCAGGATGAGGCGCGCATGTGTGCGCCCGCGCTCCGCGATTAAAGATCGGATCAACTCGGGCGGGATGGCCGGTTGATCCACGAGGGCTATCAGGACGGCCAACGCCCCCGCTGAAAGCCGCTCGACGCCGCACGCGATGGACACTCCCATCTCGCTCTCCGCGTCGGAATTGACCGCGAAAGAGACCGGCAGGTGAGAAAGCCGCTCGCGCATCTCCTCTGCGCGGTGGCCGATGACGACGACTATCTCCTCGACACCGCCTTCACACAGATTATCAACGCAGGATTCGACGACCGATTTATCACCGAAGGGAAGCAGCGGCTTAAACGCCCCCATGCGGCGGGAGCGTCCGGCGGCAAGGAGAATAGCGGCAGTCATAAAGAGTTGGCAGTGGGCAGCGGGCAGTTGGCAGTAAGCTTTAGCCGGACGAGGCAGGGGTTAGCAATCAGGCATCCGACTCGTCAACCCTTACCCACTGCTAACTGCCCGCTGCCTGCTGCCAACTACCCTCGCAGTTCCTGAAGGGCGCGCAGGACGTAGGGTCTTGCCATCTGCTTGCGCCAGTTCATCACGAAGTCCGTGTTGTCGAGCGGGCGCGCTTTCATATAACAGGCTTCCGCTGCCCGCTGCATACGCTCCTCGTCGAGAGGGCCGCCGACGAGCGCCGCCCCGGCCTCTTTCACTTCGATGGGCGCGGGCGCGATGCCGCCCAGGATTAATCTGGCATCCTTAATCGTCCCGTCGTCCGCCAGGTCCAGGCGTGCGGCGACGCCGAGGACAGGGAAGTCGAACGCGCCGCGGCGACGCAGTTTTTTATATGTCGCCCGCCAGCCGTTTCTGGGCGGCAGGTGAATCTCCGTCAAAAGCTCGTCCGGCCTCTTGTGCAGGTAATCAATTCCGTCGTCGTTGTAAAGCCCAGCGGCGTCAACCACACGCTCGCCGAGCGTCGAGACCAGTTTTAGTTTCGCTCCCACAGCCACCATCAACGGCACCAGGTCTGACGACTGGACAGCCCAGCATTTCTTGCTTCCGGGCGCGACCCAGCAAATCTCGCCGTCCTTCTTCATGCAGAAGTTGATGCCTTTGCGCCACTCGTAGTTCTGGTCGTAGTAATTGCAGCGCGTGTCCAGGAGAAGATTCCCGCCAATCGTCCCCATGTTGCGCAGGATGGGCGTGGAGATGGTTCGCGCCGCCGCCGCTACAAACGGGTAATCCCGATTGATGACCTGATGCTCGCAGATGTCCGTCAAGGAAACGCTCGCCCCTATCGCCAGGCCGCTCCGGCCGTCACCCGTAATCTGGTTCAACTCTTTGAGGCGCGTCACGGAGATGACGGTCCTCGGCGTCTGCTGCCGTCGCTTCATGTTCGGGTAGAGATCCGTGCCCCCGGCCACAAACTGCGCTGACGGTCCGGCATCCCCCATCATCTTCACCGCGTCCGCGACCGAGCGCGGCACGTGGTAAGTGAATTTCGGAAGTCTCATCATAACGTTCTAAACATTCCCTATTAAGCCGTCCTTTTATCTTTGACCTTCAATTCGGGGTGACGCGCAAGGAAGCCGCCGCGCTTGAATTTGTAGCGACCGGGTTTCATCGTCGCCTCTTCATCAATTCCGGCAGCCAGATCGGCTTGGTAGTCTTCCCCCGAGACCTCGATAATTACGTTCACGCCGTCGTCTTCGATCACCGTGAAGGTGAAAGATCTATGAGTTGATGGTTCTTGTTCGCTCATCGCGTTGATACTGCGCGACGCGACTTGGACGTTCGTTTTCGGCTTCGCTCGACTCGGTTTTGTACTCGCACGGCTTGTTGCCTTGCTGCCTTAGCGATAACGCGCAAAGCCTCATTAACCGCCTCATCATCGGGAAATGCTTTCCTGACATCGCTGTCGAGCAACACAAGGTTCGTCCCAGAACGATAGCGCTCGGCATAAATCCCACGACCGACGAACTTAAGCTTGCTGAGATCATATTCCGGTCTCATCTCGTCCGAGTTTTCATCTCTCTTCTTTCTCATAAAGTCCTCTTTTTGATCGTGACTTTAGTTCACATGTGCACAGCCACTCGCGGCATCTCACGCCCCGCCACGCGATCAGGCGGCCTCATCTTTGCGGAAATACAGTTTCATTAACTTTTCGGCGGGCACTGCGGCAAAGGCATAAGCCTTCCCTGTATCATCGCTGAACTCGACTTCAAAGACGTCATCGTCCCATTTCTCCACGACTGTTCCAACCTCACCGCGTCGTAATCCCTCTGATTGTAAATTCTCCGTTAATGCCACTACATCAAGCAAATTGATTTCGTTCATCTTCTAAATCTCCTTTACAGGATGTAGCAACTCGTCAGGCGTGGAAAATCTTCACCGTTTCTAATCATCCAGGCCGAGCGCACCGTCACTGTCGTCGCTACAAACTTCTCAAACCCTGTGAGGTAAAAATCTACAATAAACCTTCGCCCGTAAGGTGTAGGCTGTTGCTCTCTTGCTTCTGAAATCAAGATCGCCTCCATTACTTTTTCGCGCAACGTTTCAGCGTCATCCGCCTTGAGACCCAGCGCTGCCAAGAAGACGCGCGCTTTGTGTTTCCCCTTAGGATGATTCGGATTTAAGCTGTAATCGCGCAGTTTCTCAATATCAATTAGTGCGCGCTCAGCATTAGGTAATTTCACATCCAAGCCTCATCTCACGAATGCACCGCCACGCGCGGCATCTCGCGCCCGTCTCCGCCTTCCGCGGGCGTCTGAACTTTCAACGGCTGAGGCCATTCGACGTCGGGCACACTCTTCGGACCGTAGCGGCCCTCTCGTCCTTTGGCCTTGTCGCGGAGCGCCGTCAAGACTTTTTCGGGCGTAATCGGCACTTCGTCTATGCGGACGCCGACGGCGTCGTAAACTGCGTTGGCGACTGCGGGCATGATGGGCAAAAGCGGCCCCTGCCCGACCTCCTTCGCCCCGAAAGGTCCGTTCGGGTCCGCGTCTTCAATCAAGTAAGTCACGACATCGCACATCTCAAGCGTCGTCGGGCTCTTGTATTCGAGAAGGCTCGGGAATTTGTGCACGACGTTACGGTTCGCGCGATAAGTCATCTCTTCCATCAGGGCTTCGCCGAGTCCCATGTAGACGGAGCCTTCGACCTGTCCCATGACGAGCGCCGGGTTAATGCTCTTCCCGATGTCGTGGCCGATATAGACGCGCTCGACCGTAACTATCCCCGTTGCCGCGTCAACATCTACTTCCGCGACCGCAGCGGAGTAGCTGTAGGCCGGCGATGGTCCGACGCCAGCGCCCTTGTATTTCCCTGGGGAGCGCGGGGGCGTATAGGAGCCGACCGTGCCGATGGTGCCGAACTTCGATTCGGCCAGGACGACAGCCTCTGCGAACGTCACGCCCGTGTCCGGATTCTCGACGTCAAAGACGCGCCGCTCCGCGAACGACAGATTCTCAATCGGGACCGAGAGCTTTTCGGCCACGGCCACGGTCAAAAGCTCGCGCGCACGCTCCGCAGCCTGCAGCGCGGCGTTGCCAGTCATCAGAGTGACGCGGCTCGAATAGCTGCCGAGGTCCACCGGAGTCAAATCCGTGTCCGCCGTGATGACGCGAATGTCGAAGGGGTCAATGCCGAGGACTTCCGCCACGATGTAAGCGAGGATGGAATCCGACCCCTGCCCGATGTCCGTCGAGCCGCACTGAACGCAGACGCCGCCCTGCCGGTCCAGGCGCAACTGCACGCCCGAGTGCGGCATGCTATTCCAGTAGATCGGCAGCCCCGCGCCGCAGATGTAAGAGCTGCACGCGATGCCTATGCCCTTGCCTTCGGGAAGTTTTCTGTTGGCCCTGTCCCAGCCTGAAAACTTGTTCTTCCAATCGGAGCCCGTGACGACCTTATCAATACAAGGCCCGAGTCCCATCGAGCCGACGCGCAGGTAGTTGGCCGTCACGGAGAAGGGCGGGACCAGATGTTTGCGCCGAATCTCTGCCGGGTCCAGCTTGAGCTGCTCGGCGATCTTGTCCAGTTGAACTTCGAGCGCGAATCGCGGCTGCGGCGTCCCGTGCCCGCGTTTGGGCCCGCACGGGGGTTTGTTCGTGAAGGCGCGCAGGCCGCGAAACTTGTAGCGCGGGACGTTGTAGGTCACAGTCTGAAGCGCGCCCGTGTAGAAGGTTGAGGCCACGCCGTAAGAGCCGTATGCGCCGCCGTCCAGAAAGGACTGAAAGTCCATCGCCGTAATCGCGCCGTCTCGTTTGACGCCGGTCTTGATCTTCATCAGGACCGGATGGCGCCCGCGGTGGCAGTAGAAGACTTCCTCACGCGTCAGGGTCACTTTGACGGGACGATTCGTCATCATCGAGAGCTTCGAGACCACTATCTCGTGGTTGAACGGATCGGATTTGCCGCCGAAGCCGCCGCCGTTCGGCGTGGCGATAACGCGGATATGACTGGCCGGAAGCTCCAGGGTCTTGGCGAGCGCGCGGTGAACGTAGTGCGGCGTCTGCGTCGCGCTCCAGAGCGTGAGCTTCCGGTCCGCGTCAAAGTGCGCGACCGCGGCGTGCTGCTCCATAGGCAGATGCGTATTGCCCTCGAAAAAGAGGATGTCTTCGCGCACGAGGTCCGCTTCCGCGAAGCCTTCGTCCAGGTCGCCGAATTCGAGCGAGACTTTTTTATGCACGTTGCCGCCGTCGCCGTATTCGTGGATGCGCGGTTCGTTCACCATCACGGCCTCTTCGATGTTCGTGATGGTTTGAAGCCGTTCGTACTCGACTTCGATCAGGTTCATCGCGTCGAAGGCCGTATCTTCATCCACGGCGGCGACAGCTGCGACGGGGTCGCCGATGAAGCGCACGCGGTCCACGCAGAGCGGGTGTTCGTCCTGGCTGACGGGCAGAATGCCGTAAGTGATCGGCAAATCTTTGCCAGTGATGATGGCCGAAACGCCCGGAAGCGCGAGGGCTTTCGACGTGTCAATGCTTTTGATAATTGCGTGGGGCTCCGTGGAGCGCAGAATTTTGCAGTAGAGCATGCGCGGCAGCGTGATGTCGTCTGCGAACTTCGTCTGCCCTGTGCATTTCGAGCGCGCGTCAACTTTACGAAACGGCTTGCCGACAACTTTCAACGGCCCGCCGTTTCCGCCTCGCCCGTTCTTCCCGTTATTATTCGTAGCCATAGATGGTCTCTTTAACGGCTTCGGCTTCTTCGCCTCTCATCCTCGCAGCCGCCAGCTCCACCGCCTCATAAATTTTCAAGTAGCCGGTGCAACGGCAGAGATTGCCGGACAGGGCCTCTTTAATCTCCTCGCGGCTCGGCTCCGGATTCGTCTTCAACAATTCTTTGGAGACGAGCAGAAAACCGGGCGTGCAATAGCCGCACTGAGCCGCGCCGAGGTCCGCGAAGGTCTCTTGCAGAGGGTGCAGCCCCTCAGCCGTCGCCATGCCTTCGATGGTTTCAACCTCGCGCCCTTCGGCGTCGAGGCCGAGCATGAGGCAGGAGAGGACCGAGCGCCCGTCAACCAGCACCGCGCACGTCCCGCACTCGCCCAACTCGCAGCCGTGTTTCGTCCCCATCAGTCCGAGGTCCTCGCGCAGGACTTCGAGCAGAGTCTTGTGCGGCGCAAAGGCGACCTCCGTCGCTTCGCCGTTCAAGGTGAGTTCAATATGAGCTTTTTGCTTTCCAGACATAACGTCGTAAATAGTAAATCGAAAAGTCGTAAATCGAAAAGTCGTAAATCGTAAATCGTAAATCGTGAATAGAAAGAACCAGGGCGCTCGTCTATTTACGATTCACGATTTACGATTTACGATTTACGACTTAGACATCTAGCCGCCGTTCTTCTTGCGGTTGAGGACGAGGTTGTCTATCAGGCGCGTTTTGCCCAGGTGGACCGCAAGCGCTATCAGGACCGCGTGGTCCTCCAGCTTCTCCAGTTGTTGGAGTGTGTCTGCGTCCGTCACGTTGACGTAGTCGAGGCGCGCCAGAGGCTCCTGGGCGATTGTTGCGCGCACGGTTTCGGCCAGGCGCGCCCCGCTGCGCTCGCCCGCTTTATACATCTCTTTGGCGCGCGAGAGGGCGCGATAAAGGACCGTCGCGGCGCGCCGCTCCTCTTCGGTCAGATAGAGGTTGCGGGACGAGAGCGCGAGGCCGGATTCCTCCCTGATGGTCGGCAGCGCCACGATTTCGGTCTCGAACGCGAGGTCGCGCACCAGTCGCTTGACGACTAGTGTTTGCTGCGCGTCCTTCTGCCCGAAGAAGGCGAAGTCCGGGCGCACGATATTGAGCAGGACCGTCACAACGGTCGCCACACCGCGGAAATGGCCTGGACGCGAAGCGCCTTCCATCGTTTCGGAGAGTCCGCCGACCGAGACGTAGGTCGAAAAATCCTTCGGGTAAATCTCTTCAATCGTCGGGGCGAAGATGTAATCGACGTTGTAGTCCGTCAGGACCGCCGCGTCTTTCGTCAGGTCGCGCGGGTAGTGCTCGAAATCTTCGCCGAGCGCGAACTGCGTCGGGTTGACGAAGACGGAGACGACCACCACGTCGCACATCCGTCGCGCCTCACGGATCAGGCTCAAATGGCCGTCATGCAGCGCGCCCATCGTCGGGACAAGACCAATCGTCTGATCCTGCTCGCGGCGCACTTTGCGCGAGACGGAAGACATGCGTTGACGGCGGTTGATGATTTCCATAAGGTAGTGGTCAGTGGTCAGTGGTCAGTGGTCAGTTCGGAACAGTTTTTCAACTGACCACTGACCACCGGCCACTGACCACTGATTTTCAGGGCTTTTCCACCTCGGTGCTCTTATCTGTTTCGTGGATTTTAAGTTCGGCAGCGGCCTCGGCGGGTAAGCCGTAGGACTCTGCCTCTGAAGGATACGCCCCAGTGCGGACGTCCTCTGCGAAGCGGCTGATGGCGTCCGTCATCGTCTCCTTCACGTTCGCGTACTGGCGCACGAAGCGCGCCATCTTGCCGAATGCTAGGCCCAGAAGATCGTGTATGACGAGCACCTGTATGTCGCAGTGTGGCCCGGCGCCGATGCCTATGGTCGGAATGCGAACGCTCTCTGTGATGAGCCTGGCGATCTCGCGCGGCACGACTTCGAGCACGATGGCGAAAGCTCCTGCGTCTTCGAGCGCCTTTGCGTCATCAAGAAGCGCCCGCGCCGTTTCGGCAGTCTTGCCCTGCACGCGATAGCCGCCGAGCATGTTGACCGATTGCGGCGTCAGCCCGATGTGGCCCATCACCGGAATCTCTTCGTCAACGAGGCGCTTGACGAGCGGGGCACGCTTGCGCCCGCCTTCGAGTTTTACGGCCTCGGCAGCGCCATCCTTGATCAAGCGCAGGGCGTTGCGCACAGCGTCGTCTGCTCCAGTATGGAAGGAGCCGTAGGGCATGTCCGCGACGAGCAGCGCACGCTGGACCCCGCGGCGGACCGCACGCGTGTGCATCACTATCTCGTCGAGCGTCACGGGCACGGTGTTGCCGTAGCCCATAACGGTGTTGCCGATGCTGTCGCCGACGAGGACGATGTCTATCCCAGCTTCGTCAATTATCCTTGCAAAGGTGTAATCGTAAGCGGTCAGGCAGACGAGGCGCTCGCCCCGCTCCTTGCTGGCGCGCAAAGAGGGCGCGGTAACTTTCTCAGGACGCTGCGGTTTGAGATAAGCCATGCTCTTTTCTCCAAACAGATAGGCGGCGACCCACGTGTCCTGTAGGTCGCCGCTCGTTGTCGCTTTACGTCTTCATTTAAAGGGAGCGCAAGGGCGTAATTATAGGCCAGCACGGCTGAAAAGCAAGGCAGAAGTTGAATGTGGCAGGGTCAATTCGTTCTCGACAGAAAGAGAACGATCCACGAAGCCACACGAACTCACACGAAGTAGTTCGACCTGTTTCGTGTCATTTAGTGTGGTTTCGTGGGCGGTTTCTTAGCTCGTGTTGAGAATTTTGCCCTGGAATCTGAGTCTGAATAGACCTTATGAATGTAGGATAAGCTCTCCCCTTACGGGTTATTTCCCCAGCGTCTGACCTCCGCATTGTCCGTCGTTTCCGCGAGAAGTTGGCTGATGGTACGTTGAAGGGTCGGATGCACAAGCTCGGGCGCAAGCTCGGCGAGCGGGGTGAGGACGAAACGGCGCTCGTGCAGGCGCGGGTGCGGGAGGTGGAGAAACTCCGTCGCGCGTCTCTCCGCGCCGTAAAGCAGTAGGTCCAGGTCAATGGTGCGCGGCCCCCGCGCGATTTCCCGCCTGCGGCCCAGGGCATATTCAATCCGGAGCAGGCGCGCGAGCGTCTGCTCCGGTGAAAAAAGGTGTGCGCGCAGTTCCGCGACCATGTTGAGAAACATCGGCTGCTCGCGCACGTCCACAGGCTCCGTCTCATAAACCGCCGAAAGGCGCGTCACAGAGAGTCCGGCCTCCATCATCCCGCGCACCGCCAGCAGGAGATTCCCGGCGCGGTCGCCCAGGTTAGACCCGAGCGAGACGTAGGCGAGGGAGTCTGGAGTCTGGGGTCTGGAGTCTGGAGTCATTAATGCGCGCCTCTTATCGCCAAGTTTACAATATATCGGTTTTGACTCCAGACTCCAGACTCTCTAGACTCCAGACTCAATGGAACAGTTCGGCGCGCTGATCTGGTTGAAGTGGACGCTGTTTCGCAATGCGATGCGGTCGCGCAAAGCCATGTTGAGCCGCATCGCGTCTCTTCTAGGCACGCTGGCCGCGCTCGCTGTCGCCCTGCTCATCGCCGTCGTACTGGGCGCCACGATCTATAAAGTGCTCTCGCCCGATTTTAGTGCGCGCATGCTGGCAGAGGTGCCCCCGGATCATCCTCTGGCGGTCGAGGCCAGAAACATCCTACAGTCCGGCTTCCTGCTGCTCTTCATCACGCTGGCCCTACTCTATCTGATGTGGGCGACTGTCCCTTTGAGTCTGGGCGGCGGCAGTCAGTTCACGCCTGGACGCCTGCTGCTGTATCCCGTCAGCCTGCGAAAACTCTTCGCGATTGATTTCCTGAGCGAGTTTACGAGCATCGCCTCGATCTTCGCCATCCCGATTATTCTGGCAACCGCCATCGGGGCCGGGGCGGCGCTCGACAACGTGCCCCTCGCGCTCCCGGTCGCACTCTTCGCCATCGCCTGCGGCATCAGTATCGCCAAGTGGCTTGCGACCTCTCTGAGCGCGCTCATGCAAAAGAGGCGCACGCGCGGCGAGACGGCGCTGGCGTTAATCGGCGTGGTGGTCGGTCTCGGCGGAGCTTTCTTCGGAGAGTTCGCTTCTTACATGGTGCGGCGTGGCGGAGAGTTTAAGGGGCTGCGCTGGACGCCGCCCGGCGCAGTCGCCGTTGCCCTGACCGAAGGATTGAGCGCAGGCGGCGGAGGCACTTACGCGCTGGCGCTGCTGACGCTCGCGGCCTACACGCTCGGCCTCGTCGTCTTCACCTATCTGATAGCGCGCCGCGCCGCGCTTGGCGCGGGCGGGTCCAGGCGACCGCAAGCGCAAACGCGCGCACAAATCGGCACGGCCATACAGACCGGATGGCAACTCCCCTTTCTCTCGCCGCAGCTTTCAGCCGTCGTCGAGAAAGAGTTACGCTACGCGATGCGTAACGCGCAGCTGCGTATGATGGCGCTGATGCCGCTGGTTCTGGTAGTCGTCAGGCTGGCGCAGGGCGGTCGGTCCGGCGGAGGGAATTTGGCTGGAGCCGCCGCCACCTCCTCCGTTCACAGCTTCGCGATGTATGCCGAAGGACTTCTGGTCGCGGGCGGCGTGCTCTACGTCTTTCTCATCCTGTCGTCGCTGGCGTGCAACCTCTTCGCTTACGAAGCGGGCGGGATGCGCGCGCTGATCCTGGCGCCCGTGGACCGCCGGACGATTCTGGTAGGTAAAAATCTGGCCGTCGCGTTTCTCGCCTTCACCTTTTGCGCGGCCCTGCTCGCAATCAACCAGCTGGTCTTTCGCGACCTGACTCTGCGGGCGCTCGCTTTCGCCGCGCTCAGCTTCATCTTCTTCGGCGCCTGCTTTGCGATGGTGGGCAACTTCCTCTCGATACGCTTCCCGAAACGGCTTCAGTTCGGCAAGCGTATGAACGCGTCCGGGGTGACGGGCTTCCTGCTGATTCCAATCCTGCTGGTGCTGGCCGCGCCGCCCGTCCTGGCCGTGGTGGCGGGCTATTACGCGCAAAGTTTCGGATTGAAGTATGCTACACTAGCGGCGTTCACGGTTGCCGCAGTCGGCCTCTACTGTCTGCTGATTACGCGACAGGGCCGCTCGCTCGCGCGCCACGAACAGGAGATTTTGGAAGCAGTCGGCGGTAAAGACGGTGATTAGAATAATTATGAATTTTGAGTTTTGAATTTTGAATGAAGGTCGACAGTTTTTAATTCAAAATTCAAAACTCAAAATTCATAATTCAATTGTGGCTAATTAACAACTATTCCAGCGGTGCGATGTTTGTAGTATCGCATCCGGGCGGGAAGAAGCGCAGGCCCCGTCCAGACACAAATGGCTCGCAGAAAATTTCGCAGCAACCAGCGGCACGAACCTTCCACGGAACGTTCTTTCCAGGAGTACCTCTCCACCATCCCCGCGCCGCAGACTTCGCGCACTGAGCTGATGCGCATCGTGCGCGGCGGCGAGGACACTTATCTCGAACTCAAAGTTAAGCTCTCGAATACGGAGAAGATCGCTCAGGGCATCGTCGCGCTCGCCAACACGGGCGGCGGCCTGATGGTCTTCGGCGTTAACGACCAGATGCGCGTCGAGGGCCTGGACGACGCCGAGAGCGTGCAGGAAGAGCTGGTCCGCATCTGCCGCGAAGAGATTCAACCGCCCTTGGTCCCTTTCATTGACCGCGTGGCTTTTGACAACGGCCGCCGTATCGTCGCGCTCGACGTCGTCGGCAAGACGCGCCCCTACAGGACCCGCGACGGGCGTTTCTACATCCGCATCGGCTCCGAGAAACGCGAGGCGTCGCGCGAAGAGTTGTCGGCGCTGATTGATGAATCCCGCCCGCTGCGCTACGAGAACGTGCCGGCAATCGGGGCGACACTCGCCGACATGGACGAAGCGCACCTCTGGAGTTTCGTTAAGGAATTCGAAGGGGACGCTTTTGACGAGGCGAGCGTCGTGGGCTATCCGACGGAGAAGGTCCTGAGTCTGGACCTGCTGCTCGCCGTGGGGAGCGGCAGCGAGACGATTCCGACCGTCGCCGCGCTCCTGCTCTTCGGTCGCGACGCGCGCGTCGCCGAACTCCTGCCGCGCTCCGCAATCGTCGTCGCGCGCTTCGCAGGCGACAACACGCAGTCCCCGATCATCGAACGCGCGCAATTGACCGGCAATCTGCACACGCTCTACGAATCCGCGCTCCACTTCATCAGCCGGTACTGCGACCTCTGGGACGCGCGCCCGCGGCGCTTTCCCGCCGCAGGGGTCGAGGACGCGCCCGTCGCCGCGCGCGCCAACTATCACCGCGGGGCCTTGAGCGAGGGTGTGGCGAACGCCCTGGTGCATCGCGACCTGGCGCTCAAAGATTTCGTCACGCGGATACACATCTTCGACCACTCAATCGAGATCATCAATCCACGCCGCAGCGTCGGCTTCGCACCCTCAGCGCAGAAGGCCATCCGCTACGGCGTGCCGCAGCGCCTGAATCCGCAACTGACAGCAATCTTCTACAACGCGGCTTACGGGTTGGCCCTGGAGCGCGGCGGCTTGCCAGAGCTGCTGCGGAACTCGCGCACCTTCTCGGGCCGCCGCGCCGAAATCTTCGCCCTCAACGACGAGTTTCGCCTGCGCTTCTACGGAATCTAAGAGCAGTGGTCAGTGGCCGGTGGTCAGTGATCAGTTACAAAAAAAGAAAAAAGGCAGCCGAGTTAAATAAACTTGACTGCCTTTTTCTCTGACCACCGACCACTGACCACTGACCACTGACCACTAGCTTTTCGGCGCGTTGTAGAAGAGGCGGCTTTGGACGACGTATTCCTTATCGTCATATTGCCCGTCGCCGTCAACATCCACTTTGACGACGATCTTGTGTTGCTTGCCGTCGCGCTTCTCGCCGGGGTTGTAGCCGAGGCTGTACTGGTTGCGCAAGAGAGCGTTGATTGCTTTGAGCGCATTCGGAACCTCACCTTCAAAGGTGATTGGATAATAGGCTCCGCCAGTATCTTTGGCGAACGTGTTGAGTTGATTCTGCGCCTGTAAAAATGTGAGCCTCCCGGGATTGCCGAGCAGGTCGTCTGTTGCGTCAAGCCGGTCCCCGAATTTTTTGAAGAAGAGATTGCCGGTGCCGATAATGTAGATGGGGACGCCCGCATTCTGTAGCACCTTGCGCGTCTTGTCGAAATTGGTCTTGCTGAAGGTATCTATGCCGGTGCTGATCAGGATCATTGCTTTGCGGCGACCCTGGACGCTCGCCAGCCCTGCGTAATCCGCCTTGCGCTCTTTGGAGTTTTCCAGGACGACCGCATCGCCGCGACCGCCGATGAGCGTGAATTGGAGCGCGTCGAAGAGATTCGAGTCGCTGAAAGCAGGCTGATTCCTGAGCAGCAGGTTGATGACCTCGTTGATGCGGCGCGGGTCGTTCGTAAAGTCCGTGAGCGGCGTCGGGCGTATGTCGTAGGCGATGACGGAGACGAAATCGTCCGGCGGCTTGACGAACTGCGAAAGGAAGATCGCCATCGGGCGGATGGCCTCCATCTGCCCGGCCTCGAAACCGCCGCTGCCGTAGTAGCCCAGTCTCGCGGAGAGCTTGCTGTACTCGACCAGAAGCGTGACGGTAATCGGGGCTTCGGGCGTGGAAAAGTTAGTGATCTCTTTCTGCTGGCCGTCCTCGAAGATTGCGAAGTTCTCTTTCTTAAGGCCCGTAATGATCTGGCCCGACTTCTTGTGATAGACGACGGCGTCCACGTTGACCAGGTTGGTCGTGACCTTGACGGTTTCGACATCCTGCGGCTTGTTGATGATGTCTTTGGGCAGCTCCTCCTGCTGCTCCTCAGTCTTCTTGCTCGGGTCTGGACGCTTGTTCTTCTTCTCGTTACTGGTCGGCGGCGTGCGCCTCGATTGAGCGAAAACGCTTAAATTGCCCCCGGCTGTGAGAGCGAAAATGAGCGCAAGGGCGAGGCCGGAAGAGAAGCGGCGCAACAGTATCTTTCTCATGATAAAAATCCTTCTACTAAAAGAGGGCGGGGAAATTCTCAGTTCTGCAATCTGAATATTAGTGCTCGCCGGAGCACACGGTCAAGAAGCGGATGTTAGATGTCAGAGGCTGGATGCCGGATGCCCACCGGCAACTGCCATAGTAAGTATTCACCACAGAGACACAGAGACACAGAGAAAACAGGAAGTCATAAAACGATTCGCTTGATGCCATCCTTCAACACGGCGCTGCTGAAGTTCAAAAGCAGGCCGGTTTTGAACTCGCCAAGTTTTAGATAGGTCAATAACTGTGCTTGGTGAATAGGCAATAGTTTCTCTACAGTTTTCAGCTCAACTATCACTTTCTCTTCAACGATAAGGTCAATCCGATAGCCACAGTCCAGCTTAATGCCTTTGTAGACTACTGGCAGAGGCACCTGACGACGCACATTTAATTTATCTAGACTCAGCTCATAACAGAGGCATTCCTCATAAGCAGACTCTAAAAGCCCCGGCCCAAGGGCGCGATGAACTTCGATTGCAGCGCCGATGATACGTTCAGTCAATAAATTTCTCTGTGTCTCTGTGTCTCTGTGGTTCACATCGCATCCGATTTATCTATTGCCGCCCATGGCTTCGGCTTCGATGACGACGTCGTAGGAGCCTGTGTTGTCGTTCAGGTTGCCCTCGTTGACCCCCAGGAAGAGCACGCCGTCGCGCTGCGCTATGAACTCGCGCCGCTGGCCTATGAAGATGAAATCGTCGTTGTCGTCGCCGATGACGGCGATGAGCGCGCCCGTCGGGTACGAGCGCATCAGCTTTTCGTTGTCCTGAACCGCAGGGACGCCAGCGGGTGTGGCGACGCGGCCCCCGCCGAGCGTGACACGCCCAGAAGCGTTAATGCGTATCCGCTGGCCGCGACGGACGACCAGGCCGCTGTTCGTCCAGCCGTTGGCCGCGTTGTCGCCGCGCACGCGCGCGTTGATCTGGAAGAAGGTCGCAGAAGTTTGCGAAGAGGGCTGCGTGTTTGTCGGCTGCGAGGCGGTCGTCTCGTCCGTGTCAGGTTGAGGGGTTGGCTGCGGCCTCGGCTGCTGGACGGGAGGGCGCGTGGTCGTCGTCGTAGTCGGAGTCGTCGGGCGTGTGTTCGTCGTGTTGTCGCCCGTGTTGAGGGAGACGCCCCCGGCCGACTCGAATTCGATGGATTCCACGTCTTCCATGTAGATCGTGATCTGGCTGCGGCGACCGCGCGAGCCCGAGCCGACGAGCACTATGAACTGCTGGTCCCTGAAACCTATCACCTGGCCGCGAATCACGCTGCCGTCCTTCAGCCGAAGGATGTCCGCGAACGCGACTGCGCTCGTGCAAAGGACAAGGATGAAAGCGGCGAGCGCGGTTCTGATTATCTTCTTCATGATTCTCCTCCAGGGTGCGAATAGTTCTCAAACGGGGCTCGGGTCTGGCTGCGAGGCCGTCCGACGTTTAGCAAAGACGCGCCTGCTTTGGCAAGCGGGGAAGAGGGGTGCTGCTGGCGATTGATGCGAATTATGGACACAGAGGTTGCTTTTTCGCAGAGATATGTGCACGCTTGGCTTGCCGCGGCCGAGAGATATTAGCGTCTCTTGAATGAGCGGATGGTAATCATAGAAATTCAAGGAGAGAAAATCTTATGAGGCGGTCGGTCTCGATCTTAATGGCGGCGCCACTCTGCCTGGCGCTCTGTTTCGGTGCTGTGGCGCAGAAGGGGGGCCGGAAGCAGAAATCTTCACGGCACAAGGCGAGTTTGACTCAGGAGAGCATGAAAGAGGGCGCGCGTGAGAAGTATGTGCCGGTGCACAAGTACGATCCGAAGAGAAACGCGGAGCGGGACATACGCGACGCCGTGGCCGAAGCCAAAAGGACGAAGAAGCGCGTCCTCTTAGAGGTCGGGGGCGAGTGGTGCATCTGGTGTCACATCATGGACGCATACTTCGAGAAGCACCCGGAGCTTTTGGCTTACAGGGAAAAGAATTTCGTCATGGCGAAGATCAATTTCAGCGAGGAGAACAAGAACGAGCCGGTGCTCTCTAAATACCCGGCGGTCGCCGGCTACCCGCATATCTTCGTGCTCGACGAGAACGGGAAACTCCTGCACTCGCAGAACACGGGCGACCTCGAAGAGGGCAAAAGCTACAACATCGAAAAGTTCATGGCATTTCTAAAACAGTGGGCGCCGCCGGGCGAAAGGCAAAAGTAAAAAGGTAAAAGGCAAAAGGAAGGCGGAAACCAAGTTTATTAAAACGGCTTCCGCCTGACTTTTGCCTTTTTACTTTTGCCTTTTTACTTCCTTTCTACTGAGCGCTCCAGTAACCGCCGTCTTTGAAGATCACGCGCTTGAGAACGACTTCGGCTTTGGTCGCGCCCTCCGGGAGATAATCCTCCACGTCGTAGGTCTTGCCCTGCTCAATCGGCTGCTGTTTGGACTTGACTATGTTCTGCCAGGCGAACGTCGTGTCGTCCAGAACCTTTCCACTCGCGTCCGTGAACTTGATGCCGAGATCAACCTGACTGATGGGCTTCGCCGTATTGACCTTGATGCGGTAGCGTATGTGCTCTTTGTCTGAAGTGATGCCCAAATAGGTGAACTCTATGGGGCGCTCCGTGTCTGCGGTCGTCGCAGGCGTCGGCGTTTGCGTCGCGGTCGGAGTCGGCTGCGGCGTCGCCTCGTTTTTAGCCCCGACGGTCTCTTTGGACTCGGTGCGCGTCTGGGAACTGTTGACGGACATGTTCTCCTGTTTGCTGCCGCAGCCCGTCAGCAGCGCGGCGAGGGAGATCAGAACGGCGATTAGTTTCATACGAAGGGCTCCAGGGTTAATTTAAGAGTGAGCGTAAATGTCGCAGCGTAGCTGCGAGCCTGAATTTAGCCCGGCCTTTCAAGGCCGGGGACAGACGGGCCGCTGACGCGGCCTTTGAGATTTTTTGAATTCTAATTACGCACGCTCTTCCAGTTAATTTACGGGAACGGGCCGAAGCGTCAGGCTCTTTACCTTCAGGGTGCCGTGGCCCGGATAGCGGACTCGAAACTGGAAGAGCGGCTTGAGCGATTGGCTCTCGCGCACTTTGAACCTGCGCTTGAGGACGCCGCCGTTCGTGCCGGATGGCGGCAACTCCGAATCCGCGACGACCATCAACTCCTGACCGTAAACAATATCATAGCGCGGCGGGGGCAAGCCCTCTTCGTCGTCCGATTCGTAGTCGAGCGTCGCCTCGTAGTCGCCCGCAAGGAGCATCACGTAGGGCCCGAAGACGAGCGAACCCGCTTTATCGTTTTCCGTCGCGACCCTGCTCGTCCCCTCCACAGTCCCTACTTCGCTCGGCAGTTCTTTTGCCGCAATCGTCCATGAGCTGACGGCGGGCGGGGCGAACAAAAGGACCGATGCCCCGAGGACCAAAGCGGCCGCCCAGACAGCGCCGCTCACCCGAAACCTGCCGCGCTGCCAGAGCCACCCGGTCACGATCAGAAGAATGCCGCCGAGCAAGAAGACATAGTTTGAGGGGTGTCTCAGGTAAAGGTCGAAATCCTTGAAGGTCGGCAGTTGCAGCAACAGCCCCGTGCTGTCATAAAAAGTTCTCGCCGCCCAGACGGGGAGTCTGTGATTGACTAAGAACTCGTCGTTAAGAAGCCAGTGAGCCGCGAGCCAGGCTTGAAGCGCGATGCTGCCCATGCAGAGCATGAGAACCGCCGCCTCGCTCCTTTTCAAGAGGGACTTGATTGCGTACGCCAGCGGAAATACCCAGAGGGCTGTTGCCGCCCAGCCAAACCGCCCGGCGAAGGAGAAAGCCCCGTACCAGACTGGGTGCATCGAGTTCGGAACAATCAGCGAGAGGTAAAGGATTCCGAGCAGCGCGGCCCCGCGCCAGTTGGCCTTGACCAGCGGCACCAGACCGACCAGGCCCAGGAGCAGCAGCGGCTGCTGCATAAACATACCCTGCGATTGGTCCCAGTGCAGCCCCAGAAAGATCATCGCGATCTTCTTCAGATCATATGTAAAAGTCCCCTCGCCATGAAGACCGAGGAGATTGCCGTAGAAGAGTTGATTGCTGACGATGAGCAGGGTGATCGAGCCCAGGACGATTGCGGCCGGGAGCAGCAGTTGACTGCGCGTCTTTGCGCGGCGGCGTCGCTTCACTGCAAGGGTGTAGCCGATCAGCAGGATGACGGCGGGAGCGAGCATCCGGACGTGCAGCCAGGGGAGAAAGCCTATCGCGGCGCCGAGCGAAAGGTATGAGCGGAGCGAGGGCGCGGGCTCATCCTCGCCCTCTAGAACCCGGAAGATTCTTTCGGCCGCGTAGAGAATCAGCATCCCCGCCGGCAGGTCCGGGTAAATCTGATTACCCGCCGCCACAAAAGGGAGTCCGGCCCCGAGAGCGAAAGCGGCGAGCGCGGACCAGGGCCTGGACCCGGTAATCCTTAATAAGACTCTGTAGAAGAGGAGCGGCCAGAGGCACGCGAGGAGCGCCATGAAGATCTTCGCCCCGGCGACCCCGGCGACTGAATAGGGAAGGGCCAGAACGAGCGGGAGGCCGACGTTGTGTGTGCTGTAGCGGTTGTGCGTGTGCAGATCAACGTGACCGGGGGCCGAAAGGTCAATGGGGCTCGAACGCCGCACAGAGGTGTCTGTAAAGTAGTTGTTCTCGACCAGGAGGTCGCCGTCTCTGACGATGGAATCCGAGATGAGCAGATAGTGCGGCTCGTCGCCGTTGATGTGGTAGAAACCTTTTGATTGCCAGTAGAGGGCGACCGTCAGGTAGAAGAGCGCCGGCAGAATCAGCAGCAGGCGAACTGGGATTCGCTGTAGGAATTGTTCTATGCGAGTCATAGAAAAGCTTCCCCACAGGGTCTTGAGCCCGGACGGCATTGCAGAACTTCCGGGAGCGAGAGATGGCGCGCGCGCATCAGGGAGCGCGCCTGGGTCCGGCTGAAAACAGAGGACCGGCCGCTTAAAGCCAAAGCGGCGAGAGTTAGAGCTCGCCGCTTTGCGGATGGAACGATAAGCGTGTGCCTTTGAGTTTAGAGCCCGGTGGCGGCGTTCGGATGTGATCGGTCATGCCTGAGACCGATCACCGCGATGACGACCACTGCCGCGATGACGCCCACGGCGATCCAGGCGCCGCGAGAACCGCCGCCGCCGCTGTCGCTGTCGTCATCACTTTGCAGAGGAACGGCGCGCAGGGAGGCCTTGAAGGTCCCCGCCGCGTCGGTGTTGGCTTTAAGGAAAGTGTTTCCCGAATCAATACGCGCTGCCATGTTTCCCTTCGAGAAAATACGTCCCAGTGTAGTCTTCGACGAGGCCGGGAGCGGCATCTTCTCTGACGCCGCTTTTGCCGTCAGAAGCTGGCTGTCCGAGGACATAGTCGTCGCCGCGGCAGCTTCGCTGGTCGGCGCTGTAGCGGACGACGTGTCCGTTGTTCTGGGATCGGTAATCGCTTTAATGGGGCCCGCCATGACATAGACTTGCATCATGGAAAAAGCGAGCGCCAGAGCGATCAGTTGAAACGCCTTTGTAAATCTCATTGAGTCTCCTCCTGCATGGTTAGCTCATTTTGTCAAAACGGAGCAACGTACGATTCCGAAGTCGTACATTACTTTTAAGTATTGCGGGAGTTTAACCCTAAGGGCTGGAACGGTCAATATATTGTGACAGCCTATTTTCGTCCGGGCCGTGTTACAGTCTCCCGTTATGAGAACCAGGGGGTCGTCAAACTGATACTCGGAGTGTAAGCTCATGAACACAGAGAGACCCATATTCATTCCGGTCCTGCTGGGGACGACCAGGCAGGGACGCGCCAGCGAACGGGTCGCTGGCTTCGTAGCGGCAGAACTCGGGAAGCGCGAGGGCGTCGAGACTGAGTTGATTGATATTCGCAATCTTCCGCTCCCGGCCGACGACGAGGGCGAAGCGATTAAAGACGCGCAGTTCTCGGCCACGGTCGCGCGGGCCGATGCTATCGTGATCGTCACGCCCGAATACAATCACGGTTACCCTGGGATGCTCAAGCACGCGCTCGACACGAATCTGAAGGAGTACGTACACAAGGCCGTAGGCGTCTGCGGCGTCTCGGCCGGCGGTTTTGGCGGCACACGTGTGATACAGAATCTGCTGCCGGTCCTGAGGGAACTGGGACTTGTGACGATCTTCTGGGACGGAAACTTTTCCGGCGCGCACAAGCTGTTCGACGCCGAAGGCCGGCTGCTCGACCAGGCTTACGTCAGGCGCACAGACCAGTTCCTGAAGGAGCTGATCTGGATGGCAAAAGTTCTTCGCTACGGGCGCGAGAACATCACGCTGGAATAAGAAAATTTTGAATTATGAGTTTTGAATTTTGAATTAAAAGCTTTTGGCCTCAATTCAAAATTCAAAACTCAAAATTCATAATTATAAGGAGCTGGCATGGCGAAAGGAAATAAGATGCTCTGCCCTGATTGCGGCGTGGAGATGAATCAGCACGCTCTGAAGATTGATTACGCGGCGGAAGATGTGGACGGATTCGACCCGGACCTCGGCGGCGTGCCGGAAGAAGTTCATTCCTGTCCGCGGTGTGGAAAGACGCACGCGCGCAGAGGGCCTCTCAAGCCTGAGCTGGCTTGAGGAGCTTTGGCCTGGGGCCGGCGGCGCGGGTGAAGGCTCAACAGTGATTCGATTCGGTCAAGACATCTGTGTTGATCTGGCGGCTGCAAGCTCGCGCGAATGGCTCGAAACCAACGGGCTCGGCGGCTACAGCTCGTCAACTATTACGGGGCTCAATACGCGTCGCTATCACGGACTGCTTGTCGCCGCGACGAAGCCGCCCGTCGGGCGCGTCGTCATGCTCTCGAAATTGGAAGAGAGCTTCACAATCGAGGGGCGCCGCTACGAGCTGTCCACGAACCAGTATCCGGGCGCTCTTCACCCACAAGGGCACAAGTCCCAGACGGGCTTTCGCCTCGACCCGTTCCCGACCTTCACCTACGAGGTCGAAGGGGTAGTCATCGAAAAGACCGTCTTCATGCCACACGGTGAAAACACCAGCATCATTCAATATAAGTTTCAAGTTCCAGGTTCCAGGTTTCAGGAAGAGTGTGACGATACTGCCAACTGCTCTTTCGAACTGCGCCCGCTCGTGGCGTTTCGTGATTATCACAGCTTGATGCATGAGAATGGGGCGCTCGATCCACAGGTCTGGACGGAGGACGGTCTGGCGACGATTCGGCCATACGCGGATTTGCCCGCGCTACATTTCGCGCACGAGGCGGACGAAATCAACCCGGCGGCATTCTGGTATCGCAACTTTGTGTACGCAGAGGAGCAGATGCGCGGGTTTGAGTTCAAAGAGGACCTGTTCAGCCCGTTTGCCCTGAGATTCGATTTGCGTGGGCGCGAGGGAGTGACCCTGATAGCCTCGACCGAGCGGCGCGAGGGCGTGAGCGCGGACCAATACCGTCGGGCCGAGATCGAGCGACGGCGCCAGGTGATAGAACACGCGCATGATGATGAATTCGAGACGGCGCTCGTACGCGCCGCGGACCAGTTCATCGTCGCGCGCGGGGACCGGAAGACGATCATTGCAGGCTACCACTGGTTCAGCGACTGGGGGCGCGACACGATGATCGCTCTGCCGGGGCTGACGCTCAGCACGAATCGTCCCGAAATCGCCCGCAGCATCCTCCACGAATTCGCGCGCCACGCCTCACGCGGGATGCTCCCGAATCGCTTCCCGGACGCGGGCGAGCAGCCCGAATACAACACCGTGGATGCCACGCTCTGGTTTTTCGAAGCGGTGCGGGCTCTTCTCGAACAGGCCGCTGATGAAGCGTTCGTGCGCGACACGCTCTACGACGTGCTCGTAGAGATAATCGGCTGGCACGTGCGCGGCACGCGCTACAACATACACGTGGACGACGACGGGCTGCTCTACGCCGGTGAGGAGGGCGTGCAGCTGACCTGGATGGACGCGAAGGTCGGGGATTGGGTGGTGACGCCACGACGCGGGCTGGCTGTGGAGATTCAGGCGCTGTGGTACAACGCGCTCCGCGTGATGGCGGATCTGGCCGCGACGTTTAAGGACGAAGCGAATCGCAGCCTGTACGCAGAGATGGCCGAAAAGTCTGGCAAGAGTTTCAATAGGCTCTTCTGGAATGAAGAGGCCGGTTGTCTCTACGACGTCATTGACGGCGATACGCGGGACGCTTCCATCCGTCCCAACCAGATTTTCGCAGTCAGTCTAAAGCATTCGATGCTCTCAGAGGAGAAGGCAAAGAGCATCGTCGCAGTGGTTGAGCGGGAGTTGCTGACGCCTTACGGATTGCGCAGCCTCTCGCCTGGGGATTCGCAATATCGCCCGAGCTACCGAGGCGATTCTCTGAGCCGCGACGGGGCCTATCATCAGGGCACAGTCTGGGCCTGGCTGATGGGGCCTTTCATCAACGCATACCTCAAGGTAAACGGGGGCTCTGAAGAGAGCCGCGAGCAGGCCGGACGCTGGCTCTCAGGCTTTCAGGCGCATTTGAGCGAGGCGGGGCTTGGGCAAATCTCGGAAATCTTCGACGCGGAGCCTCCGCACACCCCGCGCGGCTGCATCGCACAAGCCTGGAGCGTCGGGGAAATCCTGCGCGCAGTAAAGGCCATCAGACAGTTTTCATAATCCCAAAATGATCCTCACAGCAATTTGCCAATAGACGCGGCCCTTTTTAAATAACAGCGGCGAGACGATCCACGAAGCCACACGAAATCGCACGAAGCGGCAGCCTTCTGTTTCGTGCCGCTTCGTGTGATTTCGTGGATAGTTCTATTCTTCCATTCAGTTATACTCAATTGCCAGACGCTATAAAAAAAGAGGGCCGGCGAGTCTCACCGCTCGCCGGCCCTCTTTTTTACCTGCCGGAGACTATTTGCCGAATCTCTGGCGGTACTCGTTGGAGTTCATAAAGCCGCTGATCATCCCTCTGTAATCTCCGCCGTTCTGATTCATGATCTTGATCCATTCCAGGTAAAGAATGTCCGGATCACGTCTCAGATAGCCGAAGTACTGCATCACCACAAAGGCATGATTGTAGAACTTATTGTAAACCTCAGAGCTGTCCACCATCCCGCGCAGGACATCCGCGCGCGTCAGCGTCCCCGCAGTCAAGCCGTTGATCCAGAAGCCGCGCGTCGGATGATTCGGCAGCCCCGCTGTTTGCAAGAGCGCGTCCACGTAGGCCGTCGGCGTGGTGTACTGGTCGTACATCTCCTTGAACTCCGTCCTCGACATGAACTCCTGGACGAAGGCCACCTTGTTAGCTTCCAGCTGCTGCGCGTCCAGGAATCCGCTCAGCTTCGCCATGTCTGGAATGAACTCGGCATAGCGCGCGTTACGGTTGAGCATCAGGTAGAAGCGGAAGATGAAGTAGCCGCGCGACTGGAACTCTTCCGAACGGAAGAAGCCCGAGGAGACTTCAATACGGTCGCAACGAGTATCCCCCTGCTGGCAGCTATTGAGGATGTTGAGCCACCCTTGCAACCCGGCAGCATCCGGCTCGCGGCCCAGAAAGTCTATGTACTGCTGGCGCACGAAGAACTGGTTACTGCTCGCACCGTCCAGCGGGTTTGCACCTGTAACTTCCGTGTCGGAGATCGTCACGGTCGTTGTAGAGGTCGAGCCCAGGGTAGCACCCGTGGGGCTGTTCAAGGTGATGGTGAAGCTCTCCGTCCCGTCACCGAAGCTGTCGTCCACGATGGGGATATGAATCGTCTTCGACGTCTCCCCTGCGGCAAAGCGAAGCGTGCCGACCGTAGTCGTATAGTCACAGCGCGATGATGCTATGCCGTTGACCACATCGCAGGCTGTCAGACCCGCCGCATCCGACGTGGCGTAATTGACTGTCGCCGCGCCCGAAGTATCGCCCGTGCGCTGGACGGTGAAGGCCACGTTGCCATCGCCCTCGCTGACGTTGTAAACCGCGTCACTGAATTTCAGGACCGGCACGGCCGGCGCGGGCGCGCCCTCGACTGTCAACTGCACGCTCTCAGTGACGGTCGCGTAATTTGCCGCGTCCGCAGGCGTGAAGGTCACAGACAACTGATGTGTGCCTTCATTCAGCACAGTCCCCGCCGCCGGGCTGTACTGGAACGTGCCCGGCACATTCGCCGTCGCGTTCAGTTGCGCGCTGCCCAGGGCCGTGCCGTAGGTAATCTCGGCCGGGTTGTTCCATGTCACGACCGGAGCCTGCTTATTACTGATGACGAGCACGCCCGAGGCGGTGCCCTCATAGTAGATGTTATTAATCGTTACATTAACGTCGTAGGAACCAATGTTAATGGGCCCGTTGCCGTTGGTGCCGTTAGTGCCAATTGTGGTCGCGACAACCCTGCCGTTCTGGCTGTAAGTTACCGTAGCGTTCAGGTCCGGCGGGTTGGTCGCGACCGTGATCTTTTTGGACGTGCCGTCGTAGGCCTGGTTCAGGTTACCCAGGGTGATGCCAGCGGTGGCTCTCTTCACGAACAGCGTGACGCCCTTGGTCGTTGACCTGTATTTGGTCGTGTCCGTCGGCGTGAACTTGACTGAAAGATAGTTGTAGCCGGTCGTGAGCACAGTGCCTGCCGCGGGCGTGTACTCGAAAGTGCCCGGCACGTTGGCCGTCGCATTCAGCTGCGCCGCGCCGAGCACCGTGCCGTGGGTGACGTCAGCCGGGTTATCCCAGGTGATCATAGGAGTGATCAGCCCTTCACCCAGCGCGACTTTCATCACCAGGAAGTTCGCGCTCTGCGCCGGCACAAACGAGGTGCCTGCGAGATAGAGGTCGCCCGCGCTGTCGAAGGCCATGTCGTTGATAGTGTCGTCACCGGTGGAGTTCGGCCCGCGGAAGATCCTGACCGACTCGGTCCCGTCCGGCGTGTACTTGAGGAGGCCCATAACGTACTTGCCCGCCTCGTCCCGCGTTTCTATCCCGACGTAAGCGTTGCCCGCCGAATCAACGAGCACGTTGCCCGCGGCGTCGTCGGTGTAGGAGCCGTCGGCCCACCTCCCCGTATAGGTGCGGGTCCAGAGGTGGTTGCCGTTGTTGTCGTATTTGAACGCGATCGCGTCGTCGTTCGCGAGCCCGCCGTTGTGGCGGAACTCGGCAGCGCCGACGACAATGATGTTGCCAGCGGAATCCAGCGCCATTTCGCCAATACCCTCCAAATAGGAGATGTCCAGTTTACGGCTCCAGGCGAGCGTGCCGTCGGCGTTGTACTTGAAGGTCAGCAAGTCGGTTCTGTTCAGTCCGCTCAAGTAAACTTTACCCTGCGCATCCACCTTGATGTCTGCGACGTTGTCGAAATCGCTGGGGTCGTTGGGCGTGTCGTAGGCGGACCGCCAAAGGACGTTGCCCGCGGCGTCATACTTGGCCACGTAAACGTCCGAGTCGGTCGTGTCGGTGCTCACCACATAGCCGTTGACCGTTCCCGCGACGTAGATGTGGCCGGAGGAGCCGAGCGTCAGGTGTTTCGCGATGGAGCCGTTCTCGCCCGGGCTGTCGAACGTTTTGGCCCAGACCTGGTTGCCGTTGGTGTCGTACTTGAGCACCACGCTCATGCCGAGGAGTATGCCCCTGGAGGTCCCGCGGTAAGTCATCCCGGCGATGTAAACGTTGCCCTCCGGGTCCACCTCCATGTCGAACGGCGTGTCCTGCGAGGACGTGGCTTGCGTGCCCGTGTAGTAACGGGTCCAGAGGAGCTCGCCCTGCGGGCTATACTTCAGAATGACGATGTCCTGCTCCGTGCCGCCGTCGAAGTTGAACCTGCGCCAGGTCTGGCCGACGACGTAGACGTTGCCCTGCGCGTCCACCCCGACGTCATATGGGAAGTCGTGGCCCGGCCCCGCGTAGCGCACGGCCCAGAGCTGGCGGCCCTGCGAATCAAACTTGACCGTAGCCATGTCAATCTCTGTCCCAATGCCTATGGAATCCCCCAGCACGTAGACGTTGCCCTGCGCGTCCAGGGCCATTTTCGTCGCGCCATCGCCTCTGTTGGACGGCCCGTTGTAACTGCCCGCCCACACGACGCCGGCGGTCGTGCCCGGCGCCGGCGGCTCGGCGTTGATGATAACGTTAGCGGGCGCGGACCTTGTCACGTCGCCGTCGTCGTCAGTGGCGACCGCCGTGAGGGCGTGCGTGCCGACGCTCGCACCCATCCAGGTGAAGCGGTACGGGGCGCTCGTAGAGGTTCCGATAAGGGTGTTCCCGGCGTAGAAATCCACGCGCGCGACCGTGCCGTCCTTATCGCTCGCCTCCGCGGTGAGTGTCACGGGAGAGCCGAAGTTAAACTGCGATTCCGTGCCGGGACTGATAAGCGTGACCGTGGGCCGCGCGTTCTGCGCCGCGCCCGAGGTGCTCAAGGAGCGGTCGGCGCCGGCGGAGCTGCTCTGGAAGCGGCGGTCGAAGGCCGTAACACGCACGCGTATGTCCGCATGGCCTGTGCCGGGCGCGGTTCTGATGTTGTAGCTGTTCGTGGTGGGCGGGAGGTCGCGCGCCACCATCGTCCAACTCACGCCTCCGTCATGCGAAATCTCTATGTTGAAGGAGCGCACTGCCTCGTCGTCAGAAGCAGTCCAGGCGACGGGAATCACGTCGCCGGAGGCGAAGGCGGTCCCTGATTGCGGGCTCGTGACGGTCACGACGGGTGCCTGGTCTCCGACGCGCGAGTCAGGCCGCATTTTGAATTGCGGGGAGTAGAACCAGACCTCGCGATTGCCGCTGCCGGAAAACTTGATGGCGACCTGCACGGCGTCTGAACTGACAAAGTTGCGCGCCCCGACTAATCCTACGCCTCCGATGAGCAGGTACTCCTCTTTAACCGAATATCTCAGGCCTTCGGAGACGGTGTATTCGAGAGGGATTTTGTCTCCGGTCTTAAATGTTTTTCCGGCGACATCGGTCGTGAATGTAATCGTCCCAGTCATGTCGCTCGAAGGAATTACGATCTCCGCATCATCGAAGCGCTCGTGCCCCTTTGAGTCCACGGCGACGATGCGGACGTAAGCGTTCGGGCCGCTGTTCTGGTAGCCGATGTCCGGGACGGTCCACTCGTACGCGCGCTGGTCGCCGGGGAGCTCCGCCACAAGTTTGTAGTTGCCAGCGCCCGCCTCAGAGAAGAGAACGCGGTGGGCCACGACGCCGAAGTCGTCGCTGGACTCCCAGGAGAGCGTGACCTTGCTCCCCGGCATGTAGGTGTGGAACGGCTTGTGAAAACGGATGACGGGCGGCTTGTCACTCGTGTAATCCGGCTGAGTGGTAATGAACGGGACGATGTCCGCGCCAAAGGCCGGGTCGCCCGTGCCGTTAGGATAGTTACTTGGGCCTGTCGGCGAATTCCACCAGTTGTAGCGGGCGGGGATTGCGTCCCTGCTTGTGTTGTTGATCGCCTTGCCGTTTCCTACGAAGGAGTTGGGCGAGGCGGGGCCGCCGTCTAAGACGCCGCGTATGGCCGTAAGCCCTCCTGTGTTGGCGTAGCCGGTGCCGTTATTAATAAACTGCGTGCCGATGGCGTAGATACCGCCGCCGCTGCCCATCTCGTTATTGCGCAGGATGACATCATTGAGATAGACGTAGCTATGCGAGTTACTGGCCGTCTGCACGCCCGACTGGGAGCCTTCAACAATAGTGTGCTCCACAATTGAACCCTGGTCTTGGAAGCCTATGGCGAACCAGTATTGTGCCGGGTCAAGCCGGTCGAAGATGATTGGCTGGTCGGCAGTGCCGCGGATTCCGTTTCCGCCCGCGCCAATAGTCGTCTGCGACGCTACTTTGACGTTTACGCCTGGCTTAATGGTCGTTCCAGTAATGGAAGTGCCCGGGAGGCCGTAAAGGTGATAAGGCACTGCGAGCTTAGCCCAGACGGTGCCGGGGCCGCCGCTGCTCGCGCGGATGGCATTGTTCACGTTGCCAGACGTAGGGATAGTGCTTCCGGGCAGTAGTCCTGCGCCGGCCAGATTGATCGGATAATCGGTCCCCTGGAGCTTGACGTTCGGGCCTAGAAAATAGTTGGACGGGCTGTAGCCCCCGGCCAAATCCAGCCCGGTGGTGGTGTTCATCACCGTGACGTTATCCAGGTAGACCGGGCCGTCAACGACCAGCTGGAGTCCGAACTGATTCGCGCCGTCAGAAGTGATACGGTCCAGATAGACGTAGGAGTAACTAACCCTGGCGTACGCGCCGCCCGTGAAAGAGACATCACGCATGACGAGCGTCGCGTTATCCACCGTCAAGAAGGTATAGATCGGTAACTCGGTGCTAGCGCTCTCGAATTTGCAGCGGTCGAGCTGGATGTAGGAGAGCGACGTGTAGGTGTAGCCGAGGTGGGTCCAGATGTAGCCGAATTTCTTGAACGTGGAGTCGGCAAAGATCAGGGTCGCGTTGCCGGAAGCGGGAGAAATGGTTACGCCGATGTCCGCATGGCCTAGATTCAATGTCCCCGTAACAAAGATACCCGAAGAGTTATTCCCCGATTTTTGAAGCTGAATCCGGCTCGCCGCCGTACCCTGCCCGACCAGTTCACCCTCCACCTGAATGACGCCGTCCGTCTCGAACTGAACGACCACGCCCGGCTCCATCACGACCTTCGTATCGGCGGGGATGACGTAAGTGCCGCTGATGACGTGCGGATTGTCCTGCGCCCGCCAGGTGATGATGTTGGTTGCCGCGGCGGCAGGGGCCGATTCGGCAAACTGTGGCGCTATGGCGCTCAGTGCTGCGTTGATGAACGAACCCTTATCGGGAGCTTTCGCGTCGGGGGCAGCCGCTTCCGCGCGTCCAAAGGGAGTAAGAAAGATTAAGGACAGAGCGACCGTAAAAAGCAGGGCCACGAGTTTCCGCGGTGTGAGGACACACTTCGAGCGTCTGAAAAGTTGCGAGGGTGACATGTACTAAACCTTCTGAAACCTTATGAAATTTGAAACCTTATAATGTCAGCTCAAAATTGCCAGCGTGACAAATCGCAGTAAGATGCCGTTCTCACCTGGTGTGTTGCAGGTAATAATCGCAATAACAGAGATTATTTTAAGGGCCGGGCAAGCCCTAAATGAGCCTTCGAAATCAGCGCTTTTAGCATAAAAGCGACCGTCCGGGCACGTCCCTGCTCCCCTTTATCGGCGATATGACGCCTTCGCCCTAGGGGGCGCCAATCGCGTCACATCGCCACCAATCACAGTTCGGCGAACCTCTTTGAAAATACATCTCGCTGCCGGAATTTCGTAAAAAAGGCGGGGCGCACGTGCGTCCTTTTACCTGGCTTAATGGTCCGCCCTCCTGCCGCTCAAAAAATCACGGACCGTTGTCAACATGCGTCGGAGGCGTCGCACTACCTTTGGCAGAAGCCACGCGAGAATTAAGAGGAAAACAAGGATGACCACCAGTATCGCGATTGGGTGAAGAACAGCGAGGACTATCGAACCAATGGCGAGCACATCCTCTGCCAGGGAAAGGCTCCAATTCGACAGCGGCTCCGGACTCAAGTTTGCCGTTGCGCGAACCGTTGCCTTTGTCCCATGTGTGGAGAGCGCCAGCCCGCCTCCCAACAGTAGCGCAGTGATTTGGATGGCCGGGTTCATCTCGGAGGTCGCTGTCGCAGCGAGCACAGCGCCGGCAGGGACGCGAATAAACGTATGCACCGCATCCCAGATACTATCTACATAGGGAATTTTATCGGCGAAGAATTCAACCACATAGAGAAAAAGCGCGACCACGATAATTAGCCAGTTGTCCAGAACATGGAGACCCCCGGGCAAGTGAACCTGCTGATAGTGCTCTAATAATCCGAGGACACCCACGGTCGCGTACAGGTTAATGCCTGAGGTCCAGGCCGAGCCGAGCGCGAGCGCCAGGATCTGCAAACTAGTCATCGTCTCATAGCCTTCCTCGCCGCGCCTTGGATGCCGCCGCTTAGTGAAATATAAATCCTGGACAGGGGCTTCGAGTCCAAATCCACATTAGTGGAAAGATTGGGCTTTTGGAAAGGCTCAGACCGAGGAAGCGTCTTGAAGGTGCTCGCCGGTGGAGACCTTCACACTTGAATGATTTTGAGTTTCCGACTTTAGAGAGTACCATCTCAAAAAGGCATCATTAAGTCATTCGAATCTGAGGAGGGGAAATATTATGTCTATCGCACGCATCACGGAGATTAGCTCGACGTCGGAGAAAAGTTTTGAGGACGCAATTCAAAGCGGTGTAAACCGCGCTACTCAAACACTGCGCAACGTTCGGAGCGCATGGGTCAAGGAGCAACAGATCAGAATTGAGAACGGCAAAATCGCCGAGTATCAGGTTAATTTAATGATCACTTTCATCCTTGAAGCTGGCGATCAAACGGACGTCGCATAGGTTCCGCGGCTATCCAAGACATTCAGACATCAGGATGATTGTCCGCCACGGAGCGCAATAAACGGACGGCTGTAGAATCCGTGAGGCTAAATATTCAAGCCTCATGGCACAAGGGCCTCGCAAAAGACTTACAGCCAGCCTTGCGGCTGGCTGTAAGTCTTTTGTATAGCAAAGTCTGTTATAAACTGACACTGCCAAAAAAAGATGGTCTATCTATGTAAAACCTGATATAAGACTCGCGCTTCACAATCCTCGCGGATTTTTACTTCTCACCAAGGAGAATCCTCTATGCGGCGAACTATACTTTTGATCAGTCTCATCATTGCAGTGCCGTCTTTGGCCTGGAGTCAAACAAACAGCGGCTACAGCCATAGCGAGAGCATTATCACTTCCCGCTGTATGGGCTCGCAACTTTCAGCCAGTCATGAATCCGATGATGCTGGCGCGGGACAAAGATTTGTTACTTACGCCTTCACTAACAAATCCTCATCGCCCTGTACGCTCTCCGGCTATCCGAAGTTTGTCTTGCTAAACAAGTACGGGCGTCCTATTCCCGGTCAAAGCGTTACCCACAATTCTGACCCGGTGACGGTGGTGACGCTCGCGCCGGGCGGAAAAGCCTTTTTCGTAATCCGCTATAGTGCTTGTTCCACAGTGGGAACCCCGCCATGCCGTTTTTCTTCAAAGGTGCGGATCACAGCTCCCCACACCGGGCGGGCTTTCATTCTTCGTGAGCGGCTTGACCCATTTCAATTATCGGTTAGTCTTTCACCGGTAAACAGCAGCGCACCTTAATCATAGCGGGACATAACAGACCAGCAGCAACGCGCCAGATGTCTACAGTCTTTCGCCCTGCTCTGTATAAGCAAAGCAGGGCGAAAGGCTGTGATGCGGGTGCTGACGAGAAGCAATCAGCGATAGTGCGTATATCGGCTTTTGTACTGTGGCTCTTCTCACTTTGAAGGGCCAGACCAGTCTGAGTCGGACGCTAACAGCGCTCACTGAAAACAGCCCGACATGCATGCGGCTTTTAAGGCTCTGCCCGCAAGCTGTAAATTCCCCCAGATGACGTTGAACTTATCTTTGAAGGTCTCATACGAGCTTTTGAGGTTGGAAAGCTCTGATGAGTAGTCTTCCCCGGTCCTTTTGAGCTTATCTTGGAGACTCTCTAATCTACCACTTAAATCTTTGGTCGCGTCCACAAACGCCTGAGCTTGGCTTCCTAAATCACGTAGGTTCCCGTCATTGAGGCGACCGGGGGCATCTTGGGAAAAGGCAAATATCGCGCCGAGGGCCTTTCGCATATCATTGCTGGCCTGGAGGGCGCTATCGCGGTCTTTCTGTTCAGCGTACTTAACGGTGTCGTTAAAGTACCGGATGAGGTCTGCGAATGGCGCATCCCTCGCCCGGTCTATCTGCGCGGAAGCTACAGTGGCGGTGATTGCGACGAGCAGTAGCAGTTGAAACGATTTTCGTAACATCTGATCCTCCTTAGTTTGGTTGAACACTAATGAGTTGGTGAAACTCCGGACCGTTTGACTGAAACACCCATACCTGGAAGCGGTGAAGTGATTTACGGCGCAAGGAGGGCAATACAGCGCTCCTTTATGTCCGGGCGTTAAAAGGATAGTTGGTGAGAGGCGGGACTCTCGTCAACGTGAGGTGTTGATCTGTCGGGTGCGAGGTTCTCGCAGAGCGAACACATGTAACGAACGCAGCATATACTCCTGCTGCGTGATTATGTCAATACCGATTATCTGCCAGGCTAAGACTTTTACGGGAGTTCGTTGTTTGTTGCCGTTGCCTGCAACTCCTCTGATGATGAGGCGACCATGTTACTAGTCGCCCCATCTGATTCTTCAGCGACGCGGGCAAAGAAAAACGGCAAGCCGAGCAGCCTGCCGTTTCTTGAAATTTCCTCAATGTTTTTGGTGGAGCAGAGGGGGATCGAACCCCTGGCCTCGACATTGCGAACGTCGCGCTCTCCCAGCTGAGCTACTGCCCCATAATCTTATTTTATTCCTATATTACTTTCTCCTAAGACTCTTCTCATCGTCGCCTGCGCCCGCCTGTAATAACGCTGGCTTCTTCCCCGATTAAGATTACCATAACTTGGCGTAAGCGAGTGGCAATTTGGGCACAACAGACGAAGATTTATCTCCGCATTATTCAGGCAATCTCCATCAATATGGTCTATGGTCAGAGGGACTTTACCCGTTACGGGATTGCGCTCCTGCCACCCACATTGTTGGCATTTCTCTCCACACTTCTCGATAAAGTATCGGCGAATGTGCTTCGAAATAGCTGCCGCTCCTGCCACCCCTGTCTCTAATCCAGCTTTCCAGCGTTCAATATACGCTTTGTACTGCGCTTCCATCTGGCATCTATTACTGCAATAGACAGCGACGTAATCCTTAACAGGATTGGGGCAGATTCGACATGCCCTGGGCTTTCTCGGTCTCGACATGAACGACATTATAACGCAAGTCGTTCTATTCTAGCGCCGCGGCCAAACTGAGCTACTGCCCCACGAGCGAAGTGTGATGATAGGGAGTCAGGCGCGGCGGTGTCAAGCGCATAATCTTCGGTTTAATCCGTGGTCATGCGGCGCGCGGCTGCCTCTATCGCTTCCGCAAGCTTTTCGACTTTGCGCCCGCCGCCCTGCGCCATGTCCCCGCGCCCGCCACCGCGACCGTCCAGAAGCGCGCAGGCTTCGCGCATCAGCGCGTTCATGTCGCCCGCGGCATCCTCCGAGCGTGCGAAGACCAGACGGGCCGCGTCGCGCTCATGTGAGCCGAGCAGCGCGACCGTTTTCGGATTGGCGATCAGCGCGAGCGCCAGCTTTTTCAAAGATTCAGCATCACGGTCATCGAAGACGCCCGCGCAGAGGCGCGCTCCCTCTGCCAAAGGTCTGGCTTCCGCTAATAACTCCTCGGCTTCGACGCGGGCCGCTACATCTTCGAGCACACGGACGCGGCGCGAGAGTCGTTTGTTCTCTTCCATCAGGCGCGCGACAGCCGCCACAGCCTCATCGCGCCCAGCGCTGAAGATTGCGGCTACATTGCGTGCGGTCCGGTTAGCGCGGTCATAATCTGCCAGGGCGCGCCCCCCGGCGACGAATTCGATGCGCGTCATCCCTTTGGCGCGCTCGAAAGAGCGGACCGCAATCAGGCCGACTTCGCCCGCCGCACGCGCGTGCGTGCCGCCGCAAGGCGTCAGGTCGAAGCCTTCAATCTCTATGAGACGCAGCTCGCCCTCGCGGGCAGACTCTTTGCGAAGCGGAAGCGACGCGGCCTCCTCCTTCGTCACCTGCCTGACGCGAACCGCCCGGTCCTCCCAGATGATGCGGTTGGCGAGCTCGACCGCCCGGTCAATCTTCTCTTCGGTGGGAGCGTCGAGCGCGACGTCAATCTCCGAATACTGTTCCAGCATCCGAAAGCCGCGCGTCTCCGCATCGTAAAGCGAGACGAACGCTTGCGAGAGAATGTGCTGGCCAGTGTGCTGCTGTATGTGATCCAGGCGGCGCGGCCAGTCAACAAAGCCTCTGACGGTCGCCCCCACCTCCGGGCCGCGACCCTGTATGACGTGGAGCACCCCTTCGTCCTCCATGTCTATACATTCGACGACGCGCGTCTCGTTGAGCCGCCCGGTGTCGCTCGGCTGTCCGCCACCGGTCGGGTAAAAGGCCGTGCGGTCCAGCGTGACGGCGACCCATCCGCTGACACGCTCCGTCACGTGCGTAACGCACGCCTCGAATTCCGTCAAGTGTGAGTCGTTGTAGTAGAGACGTTCAGTGCCCATCGTTTGAAGAATCCATGGAATCTCAATTGACTTCGCTCTAAAACTAGATGACCACCGGAGAAAGCGTCAAGGAGAAAGGCAGGTGGCAGGTGGCAGTGGGTTAGGGTTGATGAGGTGAATGCTTTATTGATGGCCTCTTGCCTCGTTCGGCTAAAGCTTACTGCCAACTGCCTGCTGCCAACTGCCACCTATTTCTTTGACACGCGAACGTGAAACGCCGATAATCCCGCGCGCCGTTGCCTCCGAACCTGGCTCGTTAGATTCTATCTTTGCCGCCCCGGGAGTCGCCCCTTATGACCCACTGTCTCTTAAGGCTCTTCTCGCGCGCTCTTCTCGCGCTCACCGTCATCGTCTCCTTTCACATCGCTGTGAGCGCCGCCGAGGAAGCGCCGCTGGCTTCGATCAACTACCGCCTCGCGATGTCGCGCCCCGTCTCGCATCTCTTCGAAGTGACCATCGAAGCCAGGCTGCCGGAAGGGTCGTCGAGCGATCATCTCGATTTTCAGATGCCCAGGTGGTCGCCCGGCCGCTACTCCATCTTCGACTTCGCGAAGAACGTTCAGGAGGTGCGGGCCGTCGAGGGCATCTGCCCGCCCGGCGCGAGATGCGTGCCCGCTGCGCGCGACGTCACGCGGCTGGACGATCAGACCTGGCGGGTCCAGCTCATGGGCAGCCGGAGCGTCACCTTTATGTACAAAGTCTTCGGGGACGACCTCTCGGGGACCTTCTCGCAACTGGACGCGCGCCACGCCAACTTCAACGGCGCGTCCGTCTTCATGTACATCGTCGGCCACAAGCAGGACCCGCTGAAGCTCACCATCTACCCGCCGAAAGACTGGCGCGTCATCAACGGAGCCACGGAGCGCGCGGACCAGCGCGAGTTCACTTTCCCGAATTACGACATCCTGATTGATACGCCGACCGAAATCGCGCCCGACTGGACCCTGGACGAGTTCAAGGTGGACGGCAAGACCTACCGTGTCGCAGTGCATTCGTTCGGCGACGAGGGCGGGAAGCGCGCCGCGTTCGTGCGCGATCTTGAAAAGATCGTACGGGCGGAGACGCGCATGTGGGGCGCTCCGGAGTTCGACTCTTACACGTTCCTGGTTCACTTTGCGGCCGACGACCGCTCGATTGACGGCATGGAGCACCTGAACTCCACGAACATGATTGAATCGGGCACGCTGGCCGACGCCAGCACCTACGACCAGGCGCTGGAGATGGCCGCGCACGAGTTCTTTCACGTCTGGAACGTCAAGCGCTTGCGCCCTGTGGAGCTTGGCCCGTGGGACTTTACGCGCCCCACGAGCACGCGCGGGCTCTGGGTCGCCGAAGGCATCACGACCTACTACGGGCCGCTGATGATGCGGCGGGCAGGAATCTGGAACGACGAGAAGCTTTTCAAGACCTTCGGGGCTGTCATCAATGGTATCGAAACGCGCCCGGGCGCGCGTTTGATGAGCGCAGAGGAATCTTCGCTCATCGCCCCGTTCGTAGATGGCGGCGAGGACGTCCAGCGCACGAACCTCAGCAACTCGTCCGTCAACTATTACTACAAGGGCGAAGTGGTCGCCATCGTGCTGGACCTCTGGCTCAGGGGCAAGACGCGCGGGCGCGCCTCGCTCGACGACGTGCTCAGGCGGATGTACGAGGAGCTTTACTTGAAGAGCCCGAAGGCGACCTATTATCTGAAAGGGCGCGGCTTCACGAGCGAGGACGTCGAGCGCATCACCTCGGAGGTCGCGGGCACTGACATGAGCGATTTTTTCAAACGCTACGTGCGCGGCGTAGAGGAGCCGCCTTACGACGAGGCTTTAAAAAGCGTCGGCCTGAAACTCGTGAGGGAGCTTTCGCGCAACCCCACTGTCGGCGTCCTGTCAGATTTCGAAGAGCAGACCAGCATGAAGGTCGGAGTCGTGCGGCCCAACTCTCCGGCGGAGGACGCTGGACTGAAAAAGGGCGACATCATCCTGACGGTAGGCGAAACGAAAGTCACGCGCCAGACGTTTGTGCCGACCATCGCGCTCTTCAAGCCGAACGATGATGTGCCCCTGACCGTCAAACGCGACCGCGACACGCTCAAGCTGACCATCAAGCTCGGCGCGCCTGGTAACTACACTTATCGCCTGGAAGAGATGAAGGACGCGACGCCGGAAATGCGCGCGTTGCGTGCGGCATGGCTCAAATAATTATGAATTTTGAATGTTGAGTTTTGAATTGAAAGCCTTAATTCAACATTCAACATTCAAAATTCATAATTATTTATGGAGCGATAATCTCAATCGGCGATGGCGCGATCTCGAAAGTTATAGGCAGCTCGCCCGTCACTTCACCGTCAATTTGGACGGGGACGTTGCCCGTGACGCGCGCGCGCGTGGCGCGTATGAAATGGACGCCGCGAATTCGTTTGGTGACGCCTTGGGGTCGCATCGCGTGAGAGAGCAGGTGCAGAAAACGCAGCCTGCTTTTTGATTCGACGACGCAGATTTCAAACTCCGGTTTATTCAGGTGGGCGCGCGGCGTGATCGCCAGGTTGCCGCCGTAGTGCGCCGCTTTGCCGACGGCCGCAAAGGTCGCGCGCAAGGTCTGCCCGTCAACTTCGACGTCGAAAGGGGTCGGCTGCCAGTGCGCCAGGTGAGAAAACCCTGAATACCAGAAGGCCGCCTCGCCCACGCGCCGCTTCAGCCGAGGGCGCACGCGCTTGACGATTGCCGCGTCGAGACCGATCCCGGCCATCAGGAAAAAGTAGCGCTCCTCGCCCGTGCGCTCAATCGTGGCGCGCCCAACGTGAACGCTCTCGGAGCGCCCGCGCGCGATCACTTCCGCCGCGCGCTCGGCGTCGAAAGGGAGCTTCAACTCACGCGCCAGCACGTTCGCGGTCCCGCGCGGCCAGACGGCGAGGCGCGCCCCTGTTCCGACCAGGCCTTGCAGCGCCTCGTTGATCGTGCCGTCGCCGCCCGAGACGATCACGTCGCGCACGCCCCTCGCGGCCACGCCCGCGGCCAGTTGCGCCGCGTCATTCGGTCCACTCGTGCTTAAAGCTTCGACCTCTACGCCCTGCTTCTTCAGGCTTTCGCAGAAGCGCGCAATCTCGCGCCCGTGGCTCGCGCGCCCGCGCCCGGCATTCGGATTCGAGATTAAGACTGCATCACGCTTCGTCATGATCGTTCGGGAAAGTGCAAGTTCAGTGCCGCCGGAAGGAAATAATGAATTATGAATTTTGAATGTTGAATTATGAATTGCGGCCAAAAGCTTTTTAATTCAAAATTCAAAACTCAAAATTCATAATTTCTTTTCGTTTTTTTATCCATCTGTCCGGTATTCCATGCGCCCGGGTCGTGGCCTCGAACAATACATCATGCCATAAATCCTGCTATCATCACGAACGCAGAAAAGTTGGCACATCAATCGCTAAAGCTCGGCCGGGGGCGGTAAAGCGTGTGCGAGCGCACGCCTCGCTGTAGAGATTTCGGGCAAGGAGAATTAATCGAAATGCGTCTCAGAATATTCGCGCTCTTTTTGGCGTTACTTTTCGCGTCGCCTGTGCCGGGCCAGAACTCCCAAACTAAGGATGGCAGGGAAGCCGCGCGGCAGCAGTTGTCACAGAAGGGCGTCAAGTTCGACGAGGAAAATTTCATTAAAGCTATTGTTGACGGGGATGCCGCCACGGTCAAACAGTTCCTGGACGCCGGAATGAATCCGAGCGCAAAGGACACAGGCGACGTCCCCGCGATTATCTGGGCCATCAGAAAAGGCAGGCAGGAGATAGCGCTGACTTTAATCGCCGCCGGGGCGGACGTGAACGTGAAATTCGGAAAGGGCGGAGACACGCCCTTAATCGGCGCCGCCGGCTGCGGCCGCTCCGAGATCGTCGAGGCGTTGCTGGCGAAAGGAGCGAAGATCGAGGGGAAAGATAACGGGGGACACACGGCCTTTTTAACAGCGTTCTTCGGCAGCGGATACAAGAGATGGTCGGATAAGCAGAACGTCTTTCTGGCGCAGCTCGCGCCGCCCGGCCTCAAAGAAGCCGCGCAGGATTGCATGGACACGGGCGACGGCCATAGAAAAACCATCGAATTGCTGATCGCCAAAGGGGCGGACATCAACATCCGGGCAACGGACGGAGGCGAGACCCCGCTCTTCATCGCCTCATTATTCGCCGACACGGAGCTGGTCCGAATCCTGCTCGCTCACAAAGTAGATGCCAGCATGAGGACCTGGGACAATAAAACTACACTGCAATGGATGATCGTCCTGGATTCGGACCTGGTGAGAAATGACCCTGCGTTTAAAAGTAACAGGGCGGCCGCCGAGTGGTTGAATTCAACGATGAAAGAGCGCGCCGAGATCGTTCGTCTGCTTAAAGAGGCAGGAGCGCAGTAGGGACTTATCCGCGAAAGCTGATGACGGATGACGTCGGGCGCAAAAAGAGGGTTCCTTCCGGGCGCGAGCTTCTGGCGCTGCTCTTAATCTATCTGGTCGGCTTCACGGTCCTGGCGATTCGCCCCTATGATCGCTGGGATTGGGCGCTGGAAAACTTCTTCCCGGTCTCGATGCTGGCGGCGACCATCATCGTCTATACTCATTTCAAGTTCACGCGACTCGCTTACTACCTGATCTTCTTCTATCTCTTCGTGCAGTCTTACGGTGGACACTACACCTATGCGCTCGCGCCGCCCTTTAACTGGCTCAGGGACGAACTGCATCTCTCTCGCAACCATTACGACCGCGTCGCGCATTTCATGCTCGGCTTTTTAATGGCGATACCCGTCAGAGAGATTCTACTGCGATACGTCCACGCGTCGCGCCGCTGGCTGGCCTTCATCACCAACGTTACCTTGCTCGCCATCGGCGCATTTTACGAATTCATAGAGTGGTGGGTTGCCGTTCTGGTCACTCCGGAATTGGGGGACAAGTTCCTGGGCACGCAGGGCGACATCTGGGATTCGCACTGGGACATGTTCCTGGCGCTCGTCGGGGCCATCCTCGCCCTGCTGATTTTTACGCGCCTGCACGACCGACAGCTCGGGGCTTACAGCCGAACGAACAAAGCTCCGTTTTGATCCGGAAGGGAAGCGGCGCGCGCACACGCTCGCCAGTATTCTATTGCGCGCAGTCTGTGTCTAGCGGCTCGGCCTCGAAGCTGCGGACCTCACTCCAGTCTCCCCAGCGGTCTTCAACTTTAGCCCGCACAGCCCAGTGCCATCCCTTCCGGTTGCGCTCAATGATATGGCTCTTGCGGCTGACGTCGTGATATTCGGAGACCGTCACATTCCTGTCGTTGACAACAGGCTTCAACGGGTTGTGCCAGACCTTGATGTGATACTCGGTCGCGCCCGGCACGTCTTCCCAATCGAAGTCCCAGATGATTGCCTCCGACTGGTCGCGACAACCGTTGTCCATCACAGCGCCTTCGGCGGGTGAGATCAATGTCGGCGGCGGTATAGTAAGCTGTGTGCGCGCCATCCCGGCAAGCGCCAGCAACATTGAAAGCGTCAGCACTATTGTAGTGCGGGAACCGAAAGGCATCTTCATCTCCTCTATTCGAGACGATAGTTAGGAACTTCCTTCGTGATAATGACGTCGTGGACGTGCGATTCCTTGAAGCCAGCCCTTGAGTTATTTAAAGCCTTCCGATTTAAAGTGTAGTACTATTAGTTCCTGAGTAGCAAAACGAAGATAAAACTATGAGTACGATCACCCTAGACCAATCCGTAATCGGCCCCGTTATTCATGGGAGTGCTCCTATTTCTCTACCTTTGCCTGGATCCGATTCTAGCCTTTCTTTGCTTATTAATGCTCCTGGAGTCAATTACAAATTAGAGGCCCCCATTGTAGATAGCCCGATTATCGAAGATAACAAAATTATAGCTCGGTTCTTCATTGATGATAATGTCTATCTTGACTTGAACCTCATAGGCCAAAGCATTGAGCCGGAAAATAAGTTCAAATCCGGTCAGTTTTCACTAAACTATAAAATCCAAGAGCCCCGCCCACGTGCTCATTTCGTTGCTTCTACTCTTATGGCCTTAATTGGATTGATGGGGCAGTTTGACCTTGTAATCTCCAAGCCAGAAGTAAGCACTCAACTAAACTTTGACCTTTCTCTCTTAGAAATAAGCAAACTATTACAGAGACGGCAGGTTGCCTACAGGTTAATGGTCATTGAGGAGACAACGGGTAAGCAGGTCTTGTTACCTTCTGCTATTTCAGAAAAAGAGATTGCGACAATTGCTTTTGTCTATCACGCCATAGTTGACCGTTCCTTTATTTGGCCGGGCGGAAGCTTGAACAGTTTAATCCCTGCCACGCAAGAGAATGCTTCGCAGGTTGAACAAATTGTTCAACCTTTTAGCTGGTCGCTACCGTTAGAATCCTTTAGTGAGACCGTACTCGGTCAGCCTATCAACCTCGGACGCGTCACAGTCACTATGGACGACGCAGTTGTTAAAAACCTCGACGAGGTTCGTGAGCAGCTAAAGACTAGAGATGGCCGTCAAGTAACTTTAGAGATTCGTTCTCTTAGTGGGCAAGACAAATACGAATTTACAGAAATCCGTTGCTCATCAGATTTATTGTGGGAATCACAATTACAAGCTCTAATTGATCTGGAACCATACCTTGACGCGGCCATCATTGAACGTTATCACGCTCTTGCTGGATCTACTTTAGAAGGGCTAACGGAAGAAGAGAAGGTCGCAATCACCGCCCGACCCGAATTGGATGAGCAAGCATTCTCACTCGAAAATTGAGGGCAAAAGACTCACTTATGCCTATTGGCCCAGCTTTGCCTGAAACCCCGCTCGCTCTCGATACCAATATCTTCACTCACTGGAGAAACAGGCAGTCGTATGTCCTGCGAGAAATTGGAGAACATTTCAGAAGATTGAAATTTACTCCAGCTTTAACTTCAATGACAGTCTTTGAAGCGCTAAAGGGGGTTGAGGATGAAGAGAGAAAAAACAAGATACCGAAGGACAAAGCCCAGCGATATAAAGATAGAATCAAAAGTTTAAGTGAATCTTGTACTGTTTTGCCCTTTGATCAAAATGCAGCCGCGGTTGCTGCCTATGTCTATCCACGTCTCACCGGACAGCAACTGCAAAAACATTGGAGGGATTTGTTCATCGCTGCAACGGCGGTAGCGCACGGGTACGGTGTTGCAACGCATAACGAACGAGACTTCAAACTAATAGCAGATATTTTGCCTGATATTTTACGGGTCGCAATTTGGAAGCCCTAAACCTCATGCGAGAGTCGAAAGGCATCTTCATCTACTCTATTCCAAACGATAGTTCGGGGCTTCCTTCGTGATAATGACGTCGTGGACGTGCGACTCGCGCAGGCCTGCGCTTGTGATGCGCAGAAACCGCGTCTTCTCTTGAAACTCGCGTATGTTGCGGCAGCCCGTGTAGCCCATCCCGGCGCGCAAGCCTCCGACCAGTTGCGTCACCATGTCCGCGAGCGTCCCCTTGTATGGCACGCGCCCCTCTATGCCTTCGGGGACGAGCTTCGATTCCGTCTCGGTCCGCTCCTGCGCATAGCGGTCACGCGAGCCCTCGCGCATCGCGCCGATTGAGCCCATGCCTCGGTAAGACTTGAACGAGCGCCCCTGAAAAAGAATCACCTCGCCCGGCGCCTCTTCCGTCCCGGCAAAGAGCGAGCCGATCATCACCACGTCCGCGCCCGACGCAATCGCCTTCGCCACGTCGCCGGAGAATTTCACGCCGCCATCCGAAATCAAAGGTACGCCGCCCTCTCTGGTCGCCCGCGCGCAATTTTGAATCGCAGTGATCTGCGGCACGCCCGCGCCCGTGACAACGCGAGTCGTGCAAATCGAACCAGGGCCTACTCCTGCCTTGACTGCGTCAACGCCTGCGTCAATCAGCTCGCGCGTGCCTTCTGTGGTCCCGACGTTTCCGGCGATGAGCTGGATGTCTGTGTGGCGGCGTTTGATCTCGCGCACGGCTTCGATGACGCGCGAGGAGTGGCCGTGGGCCGTGTCCACGACCAGACAATCAACGCGCGCTTTGACCAGTTCGTCCGCGCGCTCGCGAAAATCTCCGGTCGCGCCGATGGCCGCGGCGCACCGCAGACGGCCGAGGTCATCTTTTGCAGCGTTCGGATACTTGATGGCCTTCTGGATGTCCTTGACCGTAATCAAGCCCTTGATGTGCTTGCCGTCGTCTATGACCAGGAGCTTTTCGATGCGATGTTTCTGGAGGACAGCTTTGGCCTGGTCGAGAGTGGTGCCGACGGGGACTGTGACGAGCGGCTGCTTCGTCATCACCTCGGAGACAGGGATGTCGAAGCGCGTCTCGAATCTGAGGTCGCGGTTGGTGATGATGCCGACCAGGTGGCCGTCCTCGTCAACGACGGGCACACCGCTGATCTTGTAGCGCTCCATCACGGCGAGCGCTTCGGAGACGGGGCGGTCGGGCCGGATCGTCACGGGATCCACGATCATGCCCGATTCCGAGCGCTTCACTTTATCAACTTCTTCGGCCTGCCGCTCTATCGAGAGGTTTTTGTGGATCACGCCGATGCCGCCCTGCTGCGCCAGGGCGATGGCGAGCGCGGCCTCTGTGACCGTGTCCATCGCCGACGAGCAGAGCGGAATCTGGAGGCGTATGCCGCGCGTGAACTGCGTTGACGTGTCCGTCTCGTTGGGCAGCACGTCGGAGCGCGCGGGGACTAAAAGAACGTCGTCGAAAGTCAGTCCTTCCGGGATGTCGGATGTGATCATGGCTGTATCTTACTCCTTCTTGTTCGTGAATCGTGAATCGTGAATCGTGAATCGTAAATCGTCGAACGTTGGTTTCATCTATTTACGATTTACGATTCACGATTCACGAAATAAAAATGCCCGCAGGCTTCATGCGGGCGGATACTTATCTAAGACTCTTCGCGTTGGCGGGCGCAGGGCAGACCTGAATCTCGCGCAGTCTGTGGCGCGCGACACCGGGAAGCCAACTTTTTATTGCACAAGTTTCGCGTAATTGTCCTTTGTAATCTCTATTTGAGTCTTATCGTCCGGCACACTCTCTCTCTTCACCGGATGGCCGTCAATGCTTATCTCAAGCAAGGACACGTCTGATTTACTATTCAGGTAAATCACTAAACGCTCTTGGGGATTGAACGGCCCGGCAGGTTTATCCGTCTTGATGACTGCTCCTGTTTTCCTGGCGTCATCAACCTGCCAGCCGACATACACATTTTTATCGCGCGTGGCGATGCTGATATTTTTGAACGCTGCGGCGGGCGTCTGATTCGTCGTAGAGTTCTGATTCGAGGTCGGGTTGACGGGTTGAGTGCCGGTGGCGTTGTTTTGTTGGTTGCGCGAGGCCTCTTGCTGCCGATACCAGTAGTGATACGCGGCATAGACGCCCAGCGAGAGGATCGCCAGAATCAGGATCGTCAAAAGCAGTGTGACGAGCGGCGAGCGCGTGCCGCCGTCCGTGTAAACGTGCGACTTGTAGGGCGTGGTGGCAACCTCGTCAGATTCGCCCTGCTCGCGCGCCGTTCTGAGGTATCCTTCGAGGGCTTCCTTCTCGTCAAAGCCGATCTGTTTGGCGTAGGCTTTAATAAAGCTGCGATTGAAGATGCCACCGGGCAGGCGCTTGTAATCATCCGCCTCGATGGCTTCGAGATAGCGTATGGAGATGCGCGTCTGGTCCGAGATATGGCGCAGAGTAATACCGCGCGCCTCGCGTGCGAGTCGCAATTGTTCTCCGAAAGAAGCTGCCATCACCAATTACGCGTCCGCCCCAAGAGGTTTGATCGGGCAGAAATGTCGTCCGTTCGGGCTAAATGGGTCAAGAATCCAACTCACAAAGCAGTCCTGCCACAGCTCCCACATGTGCTCGTTTCCCTGTGCCAGGGCCTGCAGCGCCCCGCTCGTCTTGGCGCGCAATATAACGTGCTGTGGAAAACGTTGTCAAACTTTTGTTCTCCAAAAAGTTGCGCGTCTCTTGAACTTTACGCCGCACAGGACTACGATTACAAAGTTCGAAACAATCAGGCAAGTCGCTTTTAACTTCTACAACAGGAAAAGTGAGGAGGAGAGCTATATGCCTCTCGAAGCACTCGGAATGGTCGAGACCAAAGGATTCGTCGGCGCCGTCGAGGCTGCGGACGCGATGGTCAAAGCGGCCAACGTACAACTTTTAGGCAAAGAGTATATCGGCGCAGGCTATGTGACGATCTTTGTGCGCGGCGACGTCGGCGCGGTCAAGGCGGCGACGGACGCCGGCGCGGCAGCCGCGCGCCGCGTCGGAGAACTGATCAGCGTGCACGTCATCCCGCGCCCGCACATTGAAGTCGAACGCGTGCTGCCCACAAACGGTCGCACGGGCTACAGCCCGGACGAACGCGCCATCGGCGGGGGCGCTAAAGGGCAACTGGGCGAAGGCGATCAGGGACGCTCCGCGGCAACTGCGCGCGAGAACAATAGAGAGCGAGCAAAATAGGGGTCAGGGGCCAGGGGTCGGGGGCTGGTAAAAGCGTGATGGCCGACCCCTGACCCCCAGCCCCCAGCCCCCGCTTTTAGGAGGTTGCCATGTCAGTTGATAAGGATCTCGTGTCGGTGCAGCAGGCGCGCGATCTGGTCGAGGCGGCGCACCGCGCCCAGGTTGAATTGGCGCGTTTCGACCAGGCGAAGATTGATCGCATCTGCGAGGCGATGTCGAAAGCGGCTTTGCGTGAAGCGGCGCGCCTCGGCGCGATAGCTGTCGAAGAGACTGGTTTCGGTGTTGCGGCCGACAAGGAAGTGAAAAACCGTTTCGCGGCCGAAGATGTCTGGAACTATTTCAAGAATCTGCGGACCGTCGGCGTCGTCTCGGAGTCGAAAGATGTCGTCGAGATTGCCAGCCCGCGCGGCGTGGTCGCCGGAATCATTCCCTCGACGAACCCGACCTCGACGGCCATCTTCAAATGCCTCATCAGTATCAAGTCGCGCAACGCCATAGTGCTTTCGCCGCACCCCTCGGCCGCTCGCTGCATTAACGAGACGGTCAAGGTCGTGAAAGAGGCTGCGATCAAAGAAGGTTTGCCGGCGGACGCCATCAGTTGCATGACGACGGCGACCATCGAAGGCACGGAAGCTTTAATGAAGCACAAGCAAACGGCCGTCATCCTGGCCACGGGCGGCATCGGACTCGTGCGCGCGGCTTACTCTTCGGGCAAGCCGGCGTTCGGCGTCGGCCCCGGCAACGTCCCCTGCTTCGTCGAGCGCTCCGCGGATGTGGCGAAAGCTGCGCAGGACATCCTGACCGGGACCTGTTTCGACAACGGCACGATCTGCGCCTCGGAGCAAGCGGTCGTCGCGGACGCTCCCATCGAGAAGGCTCTGCGCGAGCAGTTCAAAGCGCAGGGCGGCCATTTCCTGAGCGCCGCGGAAGCGGACCAGCTCGCGAAAGTCGTCGCCACGCCGCAGCGCTCCTTGAATCCGGGGATCGTCGGAAAATCTGTCGAGGTCATCGCGAAGATGGCCGGCCTGAGCGTGCCGCAGGGGACTCGTTGTCTGCTCGCGGACGTCGGTGGGGTCGGTCGCGAGCACCCGCTCTCTATGGAAAAGCTCTCGCCGATTCTGGCCTTCTACGTTGAGGACGGAATCGAGCGCGGCGCGGCGCGCTGCTTCGAAATCCTGAGTTATGGCGGCATGGGCCACACCGCGGGCGTGCACACACGTTCGCGCGAAGCGGCCATCGCCTACGGGCGCGAGATGCCAGCCTCGCGCGTCATCGCCAATTCGCCGACGACGCACGGCGCCATCGGTTTCTCGACGGCGCTGCCTCCGTCAATGACCCTGGGCTGCGGCTCGTGGGGCGGCAACGTCACTTCGGATAACGTCTCGCCGCTTCATCTGATGGATATCAAACGCGTCGCCTTTGAAACCAGGCCGGTCAAGAGCGCGCGTCCTGCGCTCGCCGCGCAGAAGAGTGCGGAGACGCCGCAACCCGCGGCGGACGCCACAGCCGCGGCGCCACGCGCCGTCAATCGTGAAGAGATCGCAGCGATGGTTGATCGCTTTCTGGCGGGACGCGGCTCCGGCCAGACCACTCATGCGACGCTTCATCCGGCGCAAGGGGCTGCGCCCGCTCAGCCCGTGATTGATATCGAAGCGGGAAGCCGTTACGCGGTGCCGGAAGCCGCTCCGCACGCGGAGGCTGCCCCGACAGCGGTCGAGGCGGGTAACGGAGGGACGCCCGCGCAACGCGCTACTCAACCGCCCCCGGCGCGCGAGAGCGCGGCGGCCCCGGCAAACGGCGGGCAGGCTGCGGCCAACGGCAACGCACGTAAGCCTGTTGATTTCGTCAGCGAAGACGACGTGCGCCGCGCCATTCAGAAGGGCGAGAAGATTTACGTCAACGCGCGCACGATCATCACGCCGTCCGCGCGCGACATCGGCGAGCCCGCGGAGGTCTTCGCCAAAGCGTAAGGTTTCAGGTTTCAGGTTTCAGGTTTCAAGTTAAGAGACCGGCGAACCTGAAACTTGAAACCTGAAACCTGAAACCTATGTTCCTGGGAAAAGTCGTCGGCACGGTCTGGTCAACGAAGAAGACGCCCGATCTGGAGGGCGTCCGTTTTTTGATTATCCATCCTTACGATTTAGATAAAGAGCCGACCAAAAATATCGTCGTCGTCGCGGACCGCCTCGGCGCGGGCGTCGGCGAGATAGTGATGTGCGCTTACGGCAAGGCCGCGCGCTCGGCCATCGGTGATCAGGAGATGTCAATCGAAGCGGCGGTCGTCGGCATCGTTGATCGCGTGGACTTGCAGGACGCCCTCTCCCAAGAACTGAATGAAGCGTCGCACGATTCAAGAGGGCGCGATAATAGGAAATAGTGGTCAGTGGTCGGTGGTCAGTGGTCAGTTCGGCGCAGTTTTTCAACTGACTACTGACCACCGACCACTGACCACTGAATACTGAATGATGGCAAACGAGGAATTAATCTATCGAATCACGCGCGCCGTTTACGGGCGTCTGGGCGCGGGGGCGGATGAGCGCACGGTCGAACAGTTGGTGATGGATGTTTACCGCGCGATTGAGCCCGTCGTGGAAGACGGCGGCGGCGTCGGCGCGGGGACGGTTGCAGGCGGCAGAACGAATGAGCGTGAGCGCGAGGCGCGCGACGCGGGGTCTGCCGAACGCCTCATCGTCTCGGTCTTCGGCGTTGACCACCCTGGAATCGTCGCCGGAGTCTCGCAGGTCCTGGCCGAAGCGCAGTGCAGCATCATTGACATCAACCAGACGGTGGTGCAGGGCAAGTTCGCCATGATCATCATCGCGGACATCTCGCGCGCCAAAGAATCTGCCTCCGCGCTCAAAGAGCGTTTTCGCAACGAAGGCGAGCGGCTCGGCGTCCGCATCTACGCGCAACGCGAAGACCTCTTTAACGCGATGCACCGAATTTGAAGAGCGGGGGTCAGGGGTTAGGGGTCGGGGGCCGGAAAAGGCTTTTACCGATCCCCGGCCCCCGACCCCCAGCCCCTGTCTTTATGGAACCTGAAATAGCACGGCGATGTCCGGCGTGTGGAGCGTCTGTTCGCGGGGGCTCTTTTTTCTGCCCGCAGTGTGGGAGACCTTTTAAGGCCGAAACGGTCGGCGCGGCACGCGCCGCCGAAGGACCTGAAGCGCCCGCGAGCAGAAAGCCGGATGCGGAGCTGAATCCACAGCTCCTCGCCACTATGCCGGGCAAGCCGGAGCCCGGCGTCGCCGTCGAGGAAGAGAAGGGTGCGCCCGAGGTTGCGGACCAGACGCCAGCGCCCACGGAAGGGGCCGCCGCTCCCGTGGACGAAGCGGAGCCGGGCCCGAAGCGGCGCAGCATCAAGGCGGCCGCGCGTGAAGCCGTCGGCGAAAAAATCTCCCCGCGCGTCGAAAAACTCAGGCAGGCTTCCAACGTCATGCTCGAAGAAGCCTCTTATGACCCGAGCGTGCGCTTCGTGCTCATCGCCGTCGCCATCCTGATCATTTCCGCTCTGCTCTTCTTTCTCAACCGTTTTCTCGGATGAGTAGGTTTCAAGTTTCAGGTTTCTGGTTTCAAGTTAAAGGCGCGAAACCTGAAACCTGAAACCTGAAACTTGAAACTTTTTTTATGGAATACACGCAAGCTGAAATCTTACAGACCGTGCGCATGACAGAGATGGAGCATCTGGACATACGCACGGTCACGCTCGGCCTCTCCCTGCGCGATTGCGCGACCGACACTATCGAGGGCACGGCCGCGCGCGTGCGCGAGAAGATCGAGCGCGTGGCCGAACACCTCGTCCGGACAGTTGACGAGATCGGCGACGAGGTCGGGATTCGCATCGCCAACAAGAGAATCTCCATCACACCGGTCTCGATGATCGTCGAGGGGGCGCGCTCGAAGGGCGATTACGTCGTGCTCGCGCGCGCGATTGACGAAGCGGCCGGGCGCGTCGGGGTGGATTTCATCGGCGGCTACTCGGCGCTCGTTCACAAGGGCTGGACCCGCGTCGAGAGTGATTTTCTGGATTCGATCCCCGAAGCCCTTTCGTCAACCACACGCCTCTGCTCTTCATTGAACGTAGCGACCACGCGCGCCGGAATCAACATGGACGCGGTCCGGCGCACTGGCGTCCTGATTAAGGAGATGGCCGAGCGGACGCGTGCGAGCGGGGGGCTGGCCTGCGCCAAGTTCGTCTGCTTCGCCAACGCCGTCGAGGACAATCCATTCATGGCGGGCGCGTTTCATGGCGTCGGCGAGCCGGAAGCGGTCATCAACGTCGGCGTCTCCGGTCCCGGCGTGGTCAACCACGCAGTGCGCCACGCGCCCCAGGACCTCCCGCTCGACGAACTGGCTGAACTCATCAAGAAACTCTCTTTCAAGCTCGCGCGCGCGGGCGAGCTGGTCGGGCGCGAGGCCGCGCGCCGTTTGAATCTACCTTTCGGCATCATCGATCTCAGTCTTGCGCCGACACCTGTCCAGGGGGATTCCGTCGCCGACATTATCGAGGCGATGGGGTTCGAGCGCGCGGGCACGCACGGGACGACCGCCGCGCTCGCGCTCCTGACCGATGCCGTGAAGAAGGGAGGCGCGATGGCCTCCACTTCGGTCGGCGGGATGAGCGGCGCGTTCATCCCTGTCTCCGAGGACGCGGGCATGATAGAGGCCGCGCGCGTTGGCGCGCTGAGCCTGGATAAACTGGAGGCCTGGACGAGCGTCTGCTCTGTCGGCATTGACATGGTGGCGGTTCCGGGTTCGACATCCGCCGAAACCATCGCCGCGATCATCGCGGACGAGATGGCCGTGGGCGTGATGAACAACAAGACGACGGCCGTGAGGATTATCCCTGTGCCGGGCAAAGATGTCGGCGAGATGGTCGAGTTCGGCGGACTTTTAGGCACAGCACCCATCATGCCCGTCAACAAGTTTTCGTCCGATGCATTCATACGCCGCGGCGGACGCATCCCCGCGCCGATTCACTCGCTCAGAAATTAGTTATGCCTAACTCGGTCTCCAAAGTTCTGATAGCTCTCCTGCTCGGAAGTCTGCTCGTTCCGTTGCGCCCTCAAGTCGTTCAAGGTCAGAAAGAAAGTAAGAGCAGTTTGTTCTCAATCCGGGTTGGAAAGAAATGCGGGTATATAGATAGCCAGGGCCGCGTGTTGGTTCAGCCTGAACTGGATTCCTGCATGCACTTTCATGATGGGATGGCTGCCGTCAGAAAAGATGGCAAGTGGGGCTTTATTGACGGGTCTGGCAAAATGCTGGTCAAGCCTAGATTCGATAGTCAACTGTTATCGTACGCGGACCTTGACGCACCCACCCCACCGGGAGCCACCGCCGTTGATGATTATTCCGAAGGACTAGCCATTGCCAAACTCGGCGAAAAGATCGGGTACATTAATAAGTCCGGTGATTTTGTTATCAGCCCGCAATTCGACTTCGCGGGGCTGTTGCCTGTCGGGAGATTCTCGGACGGTTTGGCCGCTGTGTATCTGAATGAGAAGATGGGATACATCAACCGGAATGGTGAGACGGTGATCGCGGCACGCTTTGACCTGGCGAGGGATTTTTCAGAGGGTCTGGCCGCCGTCAAGGTCGGAGACCGTTGGGGATATATAGATAAGAATGGAATAATGGTCATCAAGCCACAGTTTGATTTCGGCCGCGAGTTTTCCGAAGGGATGGCGACAATAGAGCTTGAGCATAAATGGGGCTACGTTGATAAAAACGGGAAGATAGTAATCAAGCCGCGATTTGATAGTGCTTACTCTTTTCATGACGGGGCGGCGCGCGTTTACGTCGAGGGCGAACAGGATCAGTGGAATTTCATTAATCGAAAAGGACAGATGTTGACCGAGCGCCACTTCGACGGCGCGGAGGATTTTTCTGAAGGGATGGCGGAGATCAGGATCGGTGAAAAGAGCGGTTATATTGATACCACGGGAAGAGTCGTCATCGAGCCACAGTTCAGCACCGCCAACAACTTTTCCGAGGGCCTGGCCTCGGTCGTCATCGGCGGGGATTTCGGCTTCATAGATAAAACGGGCAAGGTCGTCATCCAGCCACAGTTTGACTGGGCCGAAAACTTTTCGGACGGTCTGTGCTGGGTGCACATCGGCGACGATCTTGGCTATATTAATAAGACTGGTAAAGTCGTCTGGCAAGCTCCTAGAGATTAGGCTCAAACTTTGAAAGGCACGATATGGAAGCACTCGGCATGGTTGAATGTATGGGACTGGTGGCGATGATCGAGGCTGCGGATGCGATGGTCAAGGCCGCCAACGTCACGCTCGTCGGCTACGAGAAGATTGACGCCGGACTCGTGACGGCGATTGTGCGCGGCGATGTCGCAGCCGTCCGAAGCGCCGTTGACGCAGGGGCTGCCGCGGCTTCGCGCGTCGGCAAGGTCGTCGCCACGCACGTCATCCCGCGCCCGCACTCGGACGTGGATCAGGGCATTCCCGTTCTCAAAACGGGCGAGACGACGCGAAAGAAGATCAGCGGCTCTGTGAAGGCCAAAGGATAAGTGCGCAGGAGGGCGAGACGAGCGCTCTCATTTCGCCCGCGCGCCGGGAATCGCAGCTCTCTGAGGGTTTCAGAGGCCGCGGCACATCTCTAATCCCCAGGGCGTGGAGACGGCGCGCCTGTAAGTTAACCCTACCTCCGCGAAATTCCAGCCCTTGCGTTGCCAGATTGACCCGTCCGCGTACTCGACGCGATTGATCACAACCTTCTCCTCAAAAAGGTTCCCGGACTTGTTCGCCAGGCTTTCCACACTGATGATTTCGCTCGGACCGGACAAGGAGAAGGCCTGCAATTCCTTCTCCTTGTCCGGCTTGATATTGACGGCGCACAGAAACTGTCGGCGCACCACACTGGTCGGATTCGCGTTCTCTTTGAATTGATATTCGAAGAAGACTATCTCGGCCACTTTTTTGCTCGCGTTCTTTACTTTGACGCGGTACTCAAAGCCGTCCACGGGCTTAGATTTGGGCGTCCGCGATTCCTGCACAATCCGGTCCAACTCCGCCCTGCGGCCGTCGAGGGAATCTGCATTCGGGTCTCTTTCGCCCGCAGGCGCCTGCGCCCTGCGATTTCGCTCGAAGTTTTTATTGGCCGGTAGCATGGCTGGGGCAGGGGCATCGCCACCTGTGGCGGGCGGTTTCTCCAATACCTGACGACTCTTAGACCACTTGAAACCGAGCACCGTCAGGGAAGGCCCTTGATCGGAGATCGCGCCATCCTGTACCGGCGAACCGAACATTAGGAGAAACGGCAGGAGCAGAAGAGTTCTCATGGTTTGTCTCCAGTGATAAGCGATTCGGTCTTGCGGAGCCAGGCTACGAGGACTCCGCCTTTGCCGGGGCTTGTTCCTGAACTGGAAAGATAGTGAACGACAAGGTGACTGTCAATAAATCCCAAGTAATGTTCCAGGCGACCGTGTCTGCTAAACCTAGCCGCGCCTTTGCCGATTCGGATAGAATCCGAGCGCCGTCCTCAGCCATAAGTGGCGGCTAAAGGCTTTCCCAGAGAGAGGCGTGCCTCATTCAGTTTACGTCCTGAAGCGCGCTCCTCCATCCAGATATGTTCCGGGAGTGAGTCGGGCAACCGAAATGCAAGAGCTTTCGCCGAACACGACCGTTGCGCATTACCGCATCATCGCCAAACTCGGCGCGGGCCGGGTGGGCGACCCCTTCATTTTGGCTCTATGAAAAAGTCCGTGGACGGTTATACTCTTCACCCACGCCGAACGCAGAAGGAGAGCCGCGAGTGATTACGACTGTTTGCCTGGATAGCGCTAAAAGGAAATTCACCGAAAATTTTCCGGCCGCCGACATCAGCGAGTATTGCCTCTCCAAACAGAACGTCGTCTGGGCGGACGTCTCGGACCCGACGGGCGAAGATTTCATAGAACTCGCCGAAGAGTTCAATTTCCACCCGCTCTCAATCGAAGACTGCCAGCAGTCCCATCAGCGCCCCAAAGTCGAAGAGTACCCGGGCTACTACTTCATCGTGCTCTACGAGACGGAGCTGACGGGGCCGCACGATCACCTGGAGCTGCGCGAGCTGAACATCTTCCTCGGCGCGAACTTCCTGGTGACGGTCCACAGCCGCCCCATCCGCGCGATAGAGACTGCCAGGCGTCTCTGGCACGAGTGGGCTGACAGGGCGGAGCACGGCGCGGGGCTGCTCGCGTATCTTTTGATGGACGCGATTGTTGACGATTACCTGCCGCTGCTGGACATCCTGAGCGAGCGAATGGATGACCTCGAAGATCAGATCTTCGGCACGTTCAAGCCGGAATCAATCGAAGAGATCTTTCGGATCAAGAAGCAGCTTCTACACCTGCGCCGCTCGATCACGCCCTTGCGCGACGTCTTCAACACCATGCTCAGGCGCGAGCAGCCGATCTTCGCGCGCGAGACTTACGTCTATTTCCAGGACGTCTTCGATCACATCATCCGCGTCGCCGACACGATTGACACCCTGCGCGACATGCTGGGCTCGACGATGGACGCTTACCTCTCCGTTCAGGGCAACCGGATGAACATCATCATGAAGCGTCTGACCTCGATTGCGACGATCCTGATGTCCGTCACGCTGATCGCGGGCATCTACGGGATGAACTTCGATTCCATGCCCGAACTCAGGTGGAAATACGGCTACGTCGTCGCGCTCGTCTCGATGGTCGTCGTCGGGTTCGGGCTCTACTTCTTTTTCAGAAAGAGGAAATGGCTGTGAAGAGAAAAGAGTCGCGCCGCGAGCACAATCCTGTGGTCGCCAAAAGCAAGGAGACGGCGGAGCTGGCCGCACGGCTGGCGCCGCTCGAAGAGCAGGCGGGCAAGCGTGCGGCGCTTCGGAGCCGCAATAACGGCGGGGCGATTGTCGTTGACACGGCAGACCTGAAACTCCCGAAAGATTTCACCGAAAGGGAAGAGGGAAAAGAGCGCTTCTTGAGTTTCGACCCGATAGCCTTCGTCATCCTGATATTCTCGCTCGCCTTCATAATCTTTATCGCCTACCTGATCTCGATTGAGCCGCCGAAGGATAAGAAGGAGCCAAGGCCTGCTGCGGAAGCGGCGCAATGAAAATCTGATACGCGAGAACATTGTAGGGGCAAGGACGAGCCCTGCCCCTACATTTTTGTTCATCCGTTCTCTTCTAGATGAAGCCCGAAAATTTCAGACTTTCTCCGTTTGAGATGCTTGTCCGAGGCTCTTTTCAAGCCGGGCGAACCGGGCGAGCATATCTTCGTAGAGGCGATCTGTCTTCTCATGCAGGTGGGCCACCTCAAGCTCGGCCTTGATGTTCACTTCGTACTCAATATCGGCGCGGACGCGGTCCTTCTCCGCCTGCCGGTTCTGACTGATCAGGACGAAGCATGACAGGAAGATCGCTTCGAGCGAAACGATCATCGTCAGCAGGCCGAAGGGAAACGGGTCGAAGCCTACCTCCCCATTTTCGTTTCTGGGCAGGATCAGGGTGTTCAGCGCTATCCAGGTAACAAACCAGATCATATTGATGAGAAGAAATGGCATGCTGCCGCTGAACCACGCGATCCAGTCGGCGATTTTCTGTAATGGAGTAGTGTGGATCTGCACTTCTTCGTTGACATTGCGTGAGACGCGCGTTCGCAAAAGCTGATCGGCCTTGCGCGTCATGCCGCTCATCGCGGCGAGCATGTGCAGCGCCGCGTCCGGCTTCTTCTGAAAAAGCAGCAGCAGGTCGTCCCGGTCCAGAACGAGGAGGCCGCTGTCCACGAGCGCGACGGCTGTGGCGCTGCGCGGGCCGCTGTCTAGGAGAGCCAACTCGCCGAACATTTCGCCCGAACGCGTGACGTTGAGCACGATCTTCTGGCCCGCTGTGTCTTTGATGTATAGCTCGATCTCGCCCGAGTGGACGATGAAGAGAGATTCGCCCGGCTCGCCCGTCTGGAAGAGCGTCTGGCCCGCCTCCAGTCTCTGGAAATCAATCACGTCGGCCAACGCGGCGCGATCGTCCGCGTCCAGCATCTCGAAAAATGCGATCCCGGCGAGCAGTTCTACATCACATGGCATAGTGGTCTCCTGAACGACATTAATTTACGAACAGACTTTAAGGGTAAATCCGGACACCTGACCCGAGCGGCGCGCATTTTAGCAGAAGCCTGAGAGCAAAGGCGATTTGTTTTGTTCTCCCTGAGTAATCGGTCAGTTTCGGGAGCAGAAAGGGAAAAAGGGCTGAGTTAAGCTTTTGTTCTTCCTATCAGGAAGATGCGAACTATCTATCAACCACCGAAGTCTCAAGCAGTTTCAGCCAACCTCTGCGAAGCCTGTCTGGAAAAGCAGCGCCAGATAGACCGACTCAAAGAAGAAGTTGCTCGTCTGCGGATTCAACTCTCTCGGAAGAAGCGTCAGGACAAAGCAGGTTATTGGGGCGCATCAACTCCCTCGGCCCAGCAGCCACTGAAAGCCAACTCACCGGAAGCAGAGAGGAACAAGCAAGGTGGAGCCAAGCCAGGGCACCGTGGCAATGGGCGCAGTGCCCACAGCACACGAGAAGCCGAAGAGGTGCATCAGGTCAAGACCTCGGAAGAGTTGTGTCCGCAATGCAAGGTCGGTCTCTGGCAGCGTGGCTACCGCCAGCGTTCAGTCCTGGAGTTGGACCCGATCAAAGTCAAGCGGATTATCTATCAGCTTGAGCGGCGCAGTTGCCCGCAATGTGAGCGCTACTTTCAAGCAACTGCGCCTGGGGTCTTGCCGCACTCGCTGTTGAGTAACAACCTCTTGATTGAGGTTGCCGAGAGCCATTACCTGCAAGGCATCCCCTTGGCTCGCGTCAGTGAGCGGTTGGGCGTGAACTACGGGACAGTCGTGGAAGCTTTGCACCGGATGGCGGCCATCTTCAAGCCCACGATGGAGCAGTTGAAAGCTGATTATCGCTCATCACAAGTTCGACATGCGGACGAGACCTCGTGGCGCTGTGATGGGCAGAATGGCTATTGCTGGTTGTTCACCTCAGACAGTGTGAGTTTGTACCTCTATCGCGCGACGCGCTCGGCCAAAGTTGTGCAAGAGGTCTTTGGTAAGCAGCTATTGGGAGGCTCTCTAGTGGTTGACCGCTACCAGGCATACAGCCGTGCGCCCTGTCGGGTGCAGTATTGCTATGCCCATCTGTTGCGAGACTTGAAGGATACGCAAACGGAGTTTAGCGACGAGCCGGAGGTCGAGAGCTTCACCTCCACGATGATTGAGAAGTTAGCGCACGCCATGAGGCTTTCGGCCAACAAGACCATGGAGGATCAAGAGTACTACCGAGAAGCGCGCGAGTTGAAGCGGCAGATACTTGTGGCCTGTCAGGAAGCATCACAGCACCTAGCTATAAAGCGCTGGCAAGACTTCTTTGTCGAAGAGGAGGAGAAGCTTTACCACTGGGTCGAGGATCGCCGAGTGCCATGTGAGAACAACCGTGCCGAAAGGGAGTTGCGCCCGACCGTGATAGCGCGCAAGGTGAGTTTCGGCTCTCAGGCTGAAGAAGGGGCGAAGACTCGTGAAGTGCTGATGAGTGTGCTGCACACTTTGAAGAAAAGAGTGAAGCAGCCGCGCCAGCGATTGAAAGAGGTCTTGGACAAGATCAGCCAAGTGCCAGAGTTAGAGTCAGGTGCGCTGCTGTTTGCTGCCGACAGCAGTTAATGCTCCCATTACTGACCGATTAC
>Ga0268243_1000024_pt1 | contig 78891 bp, 51 predicted proteins | sample BulsoiMagMametaG_FD_200254 | JGI IMG/M metagenome (GOLD analysis project Ga0268243, IMG submission 200254) | Bulk soil microbial communities from Mexico - Magueyal (Ma) metaG (v2) (version 2) | ecosystem: Environmental > Terrestrial > Soil > Agricultural land | place: Mexico: Magueyal...
ACCTCTTCCGGGAAGCCCCGCAGATCTTTCAGCGAGGAGCCGACCCAGAGAGGAGCGGCTTGTCATCGGGCTGGCTACTCATAAGAGGATTATGCCAGATTTAGCATGGCCGTCAACAGCCGCTTCGGGCGATAGCTTTCCGAGCCATACGTCGGTAATCTCGCCATTATCATTGGCGATGATGATGGTGGGAGTGCCGGCGACAAGAAGCGAATCAAGCTGAGATTGCCTGACCTCGATTCCCGAAATGCTAAGGGCTTTTAGGTATTTTTCGGCTTCTTCCTTCTCCTGCGGAAGAACGGCGACAAATTTACATTTCCATCCCTTGTTTGCTGGATGAGAGTTTTATAGAACCCGGCGCTCTCGGAACAAAAATAGCAGCCCTTTTGTAGCAGGAGCAAAATGGTCTTGTTGCTTTTAGACCAATCAAAATCGGCTAATAGGCCACTACCCGTCAGCCGCACTGCTGAAAAATATTTACAGTTCTTATTAACTCTGATATATGTCTCGTCAAGTTGGTAAGAATCGCCGGCGAGCTTCAGGCGTGAATAAACTCGTTTTTAATCCCGACGCGGATTGCCGAACCCAATGATAGAGGTTTAATCGGCGGACAATCCTCTCACGCTTATCATCTCTTCCAAGCCAACACAGTTGCGCGCAGAGCGCAAGTGTCACAACGCACGCAGTAGATTTTTCAAGCTTTTCTAAAGCCGGGTGAAAGCTTCATTGCCCGCGAGTGATATTTCGGCGTGAGTGTGCATTTAAGGTAGACATCGAACGGAAACCTTTAGCCCTTGAATCGGAGCATGTTGACGAGGGTGTAATGGTGGCAGGCCCGTAGTTTAATTTACCCGTAAGGGAGAAGAGAGGCTGATTACTCATGGACGAAATAAAGGAAAGAGAATGGACGCTGATGTTCTACTTTGCGAGCGACAATCCACTCGCTCCCGGCGTCGTAACGCAACTCAAAGCCATCAAAGAGGCCGGATTTCACCCCAACGTCAACGTCGTCACGCAGTTCGATCCCCAAACCGTCGGGACGCCGACTCACATCTTCGACGTTAACATTATCGAAAAGCTTAAAACGCACGGCGGGTCAAACATTGGGTTCTGCGCTTCCGATGACCCTTTCGTCAGAGACCTGCTCGAAGACAAGCTCTGGAGAAATCAGAAAACTCGTTGTGGGGATAAGGTTCGAGAGAAGTTCAAAGAGCTTCTCAAGAGCTGCCACAACATTAATGACTACGATCCGCCGTTGCCGCCGGCCAACAGGGGCGGGCGCGCATACCCCGCGCGGGGCGTGCCCCAAGAGCCGAGCCCTAAAGAGTCGCTTGAGAGTTTCCTGGATTTTTGTCGAATCAGATACCCGGCCAGGCATTACATGCTTTTCATCCTCGGGCACGGCGTGGTGGTGGGCAATGACATCTTCCTGTTCGACGAACACGCCGACGTGCAGTCGCTGACGTTGAAGGAACTCGGCCAAGTGTTAAAGACTTTCAAGGAAGAGATTGACCCGGAAGGCTCCCGGCTGGAACTGATTAGCTTCCATAGCTGTTCCGTGAGCGCCCTGGAAGTGGCTTACGAGTTGAAGGGCACGGCCAACGAGTTGAAGGGCGCGGCCAACTACATGCTGGCGACGCAAGGCCCCGCTTTCGTCGGCAGTTGGCCCTACCGCCAGATACTGATCCGCGTGTTCAAAGAAGGGAGTAAGGTGAATGTCAAAAAACTGGTGGTGGATATTTTCTACTTATGTCTGTATAACAGCACGGACTTTCTGCTGGCCGGCTACTCCTTCGACTTATGCCTGTGTAACTTGGACAAAGTCGGAGACATCAAAGACGGGGTGCAGGAATTAGCCAGGGCTCTTATCGCCGCTTTGGAATTGCGTAAGCCAGGGTCCGCGACCGCTTTGCCTTTACCGTGTAAGCCAGAGACCGTGCCCGATATGACTCGTGCGTTGGTCGGTCTACTGGCGGAGAATTTCATTCTGCTGTCTCACTGGAAGGCGCAAAGCTACTGGCAGGAGAGCTACACTGACCTCGTTGACTTCTGCATATGTTTCATTAGGCTCTGCGATGAGTATGCGGAGAAATCAGGCGATCCGCTGCCTTGCGAACTGGAGAGAATCAAAGCAGCCTGTTGCAAAGTGAGAGATCTGTTAAAGAAAGAAGAGCTTAAGGATGACCCCGAGTTCAAGTGCTATGACAAAATAATCGTCCGCAACGAATTTGCCGGGCCGGCGTATCAATACTCGCACGGACTTTCCGTCTACTTCCCCTGGTCCGAGCCGGAAGCTGACAACCCGATCTGGTCCCAGCCGAAGGCTGACCCCCCGTTCGTTGGGGAGTATGAAAAATACGACTTCGAGGAGACCTGCTGGCGCGCTTTCCTCCTCAGGTATTTTGAGGTGACCAAGCGCGAGACTCGCATGCAGGAAGACAAGGAGGAGTACGACAGGACGCAAGGTCAGGAGCAGCGCGATCAAACCGAGAAGGATATTTGTAAAGAACCCGGGCGGTACGGCTTGAAGGAATTACGAGAAGACATGATGAACCTCGTTTACAATGATGAAGGCACACTGAGCAACTTGAACTCGCTGAGTAAGCCGATTCCGAGCGACCCGACCGGCGATGAGGATTGCACTTGCCCGTCCATTAAAAATTACCCGATTGATACCCGCGCGCGCCGTGAGAGAGGGAAAGAGGCCCCGGAAGAGAAAGAGACTGCGTTTCCGGTAAGCAAGACTTTCTTCTCCGAGTCCGATCGAAGGGATGCGTAAGGCACGCATCAATGTTCCCTGCGCGAGCGGCGCGTCGCCGTGGTGCGTCGGAATTTTCGGCGCACCACGGCGGAATAGGGAAGCACACGGATTGCCAGAGTTTTAGCTCGAACATGCTTCGGTCTATGTAAGTCCGGCGTAACGAGAGCCACACCGTCATCGCTATGAGCCGAATGAATGTACAGCGCGGCCTCCTCATGCTCCTGGCCGTACTGCTCTGTCTTGTCGCGCGCGCGCGGGCGCCGGAGACGCCGGATGCCAGAGAGGCGGCCCGGCAAACTGCGGCGTCGGTTAACGACGACGCCATTAGTCTGGAGGAGCGGCAGGAAGCTCTGAAAAGGCTGGAGGAGGCCGCCCGCCTCTTCATTAGTGCGGGCGAGACGATTGAGGCGGCCCGGGTCCTCAACCGCGCGGGCCATCTCCAGCTAATATTAAATAAGCCGCAGGATGCACTCGACAGCCACCGCCAAGCCTTGGCCCTACTTAAGCAGACGCCCTCGCTCGAAGCCGAGGTTGATAACTTAAACGGGTTGGCGTCGGCTTACATGTACCTGAAGGAGTTTGACCGGGCCGAAGAATTTGCGCGTGACGCCCTCAGTTTGAGCAAACGGATTGGCTACATTCCCGGTCAGGCACAGGCGCTCCTCACGCTCAGCGACCACCAGAATTATGACAAGCACACGATAGCTTTAGAGATGGCGCAAGAAGCTCTCGGCCTCTGGCAAGCTCTGGACGACAAACCGGGGCTGGCCCGCACCTATTCCCAGATCGGGCGCTGCTACCTGGCACAAAACACACTCCCCGAGGCCACACGGAACTATGAAAAAGCGTTACAGCTCTGGAGGGAGTTGAACAACCCCCCGGAGCAGGCTGAGGCTTTAATTATGTTAGGGTTCATTGAGCAGCGCAAAGCGGAGTGGCAAAGCTCCATTTCGTTCTTCATCCAAGCCCAGGGTCTGCTCGACGAAAGGGCCGAGCCGGCCAAGATGGGCCAGATTGCCGCCGGACTGGCGGCGGTCTTCAACGACAACGGGCTGCCGGAAAACGCCCTCACTCAGTACCAGCGGGCGCTGGACTATTTTCGCCAGACGCCGGACGCTCGTGATGACATGCTGGCGACCTTCGCGCTCGGAACCACTCACTACTACTTAGGACACTACCCCGAAGCCTTAACTCTCCTCCGGCAGGCTCTCGACAGCGTCGCCCCTGGTAGTCTCGACGCAGCCTTTTGCCACGAATATTTAGGCAGGGTTTATGGTTCGATGGGCGAATATGCCGCGGCCCTTCAGCATTTGGAAATTGCCCTTCCCATTTATATGAAGGCCGTCAACCCGAAGGAGGCGGCGCAGGTGCGTGGGTTGATGGGCCAAATCTATCAGCAGCAGGGGCAGCTCGGACGCGCGCGCCAGAATTACCGACGGGCGCTGGAGACCTTTAACAATCTTTCCGACAGGGTCAATCAGGGGGCCGTCTATTATGCGCTAGGCCGGTTGGAGTTGAGGAGCGGGAACTACGACGCGGCGGAGAATTATTTGCGGCAGTCAATTGAAGTTACTGAGAACATGCGCCGCGTCTCTACCAGCCGCGACCTGACGACGGCCTTTTCTGCGACGGTGCACGAGCGTTACGAGAGTTACGTCGAATGTCTGATGCGCAAGCACCAGGCGGAACCGGCGCGGGGCCTTGACGTGCGCGCTTTTGAGACCAGCGAACTGGGGCGTGCGCGCTCGCTGGCGGAGTTGCTGCGCGCGACACAGACCAACCTTGTGCCCGGACTTGACCCGCAACTGGCCGCGCGGGAAAAGTCGCTTCGTCAATCGCTCCGGGTGAAAGACAACAGTAAAGTCGCCTTGCTGGGCAGGACATACAGGGCGGAAGAACTGGATGCGTTGGAGGCGGAACTGTCGCGCCTGGAGGCCGAGTATAAACAAGTCACCGAAACCATCCGGGCGCAATACCCTTCTTACGAGCAAATCACCCAGCCCACGGCCTGGAGTTTGCGGCGAATCCAGGAGGAAGTTATCGCTGACGACCAGACCACGCTTTTGGAATACAGTCTGGGCGAGGACAAGAGCTACGTTTGGGTCGTGACGCGCGAGACCATCACGAGTTACGAGTTGCCTGCGCAGGCGCAGATCAACGAGGCGGCGCGTAAAGTTCACAAACTGCTGGCCGCCGTCCCCGGCACGGACGCCGCGGACGAATTAACCCCGGCTATGCAGGAATTGAGTCGGCTGGTTCTGTCGCCCGTGGTGGCGGAATTGAACAAGCCCCGGCTTATCATCGTGGCCGACGGCGCGCTCCATTACATTCCGTTTCAGGTGTTGCCGATACGGTCGGCCGATAACGAACCCCTCGTCGCCCGCTACGAAATCATTAACGCCCCCTCGGCCTCCGTCCTGGGAGAGTTGCAGCAAGAGGCGGCCCGGCGTCAGCCGGCGGCGAAGGTCTTGGCGGCTTTCGGCAACCCGGTTTTTGAGTCGAACTATAAGCTGCGCAAAGGCACAAGTGGCGGCGAACAAGTGGCCGCCCTGCAAGCGCCGGAGCCCGGGCCTTTGCAGCACGCTTTGCGCGACATCGAACTCAATGGGGATACTTTCGACCCTTCCGTCCTCAAGCCCCTCTTTTATGCCAAGCGCGAGTTAGCCAACCTGCGTGACGTGGCCGGGGGCGAGACTTTCGTAGCGACGGATTTCGCCGCCAGCCGCGAACAACTACTCAGGACGGATTTGACGCAGTACGCAATTCTTCATTTCGCCACGCACGGCTTCCTTGATCCGAAACGGCCAGAATTTTCGGGCCTGGTGCTTTCCACGGTCAACCCCGACGGGCGATCGCAGAACGGCTTCGTCGGGCTGCAAGACATTTACGGACTTCGCGCGCCGGTCAGTCTGGTCGTCTTGAGCGCGTGCCAGACGGCGCTCGGCAAAGACGTGCGCGGCGAGGGCCTGCTGGGTCTCACTCGCGGGTTTATGTACGCGGGCGCGTCCAGCGTGCTGTCGAGTTTGTGGAAGGTGGAAGACAAGGCGACCGCCGAGTTGATGAAGCGTTTCTACGACAACATGCTGCACAAGGGCATGACCCCGGCGGCGGCCTTGCGCGCGGCGCAGAATAGTATCCGGCAGGAACCGAATTGGCAGTCTCCTTATTACTGGGCGGCGTTTACGTTGCAGGGCGACTATCGGCAGGTCATAAGGACAACGCCTGCGGTCGCGACGTCAGTCTATCCGAAGATTATTGCGGGCGGGGTTTTGTTTGCGATGCTGACAGGCGTCGGGTGGTGGTATCGCCGCCATCGCTCACGGCGAAGTGCGCGGCGAGCGGAGAGCTATTCCACTGTGAAGAAGTAGCCGCCGCTGACGAGTCGCTCTGTGCCGTCGGCGCCGGTCGCAAAGAGGTTCAAGACGAACTGCCCTCGTTCGACTTGGGAAACCGGGATCACCACCGAGACGGACCGGGCGTCCTGTCCGGCTACCTCCAAAGGCCGCGTCTCTCCGTCCTCATTCTCTAACTCGACGCGATAGCGTACCGCCGGAGGCAACCGCTCGGGAAGAATTAAAGTAATTCTCAGACCGTCGGCATTAAGCGGGAGTCTTACCTTAGCGGCTTGAACGCCTTCGGCGCGGTTCTGGACGCCGGGGGTTAGCATAAGCGGGGCATAGCTCTTAGGTGATGCCCCGCGGAAAAGCGAGAGCCATAAAATGCCGGCTAAGATTGCCACCGCCCCGAGCGACGCGGCGGCGCGCAACGCCAACCCTTGATTGTTCCAGAGGGCGCGCAATCGCTCACCCCATGTCAGGCCGGCCTGCCTTGCGGCGACAGCTACTTTCGAGGTGCTCTGGTATTCGTCAACTTGGCGTAGAAGTGCGGCAGCCATAGCGACGCGCTCCTGGCGTGCCTGAGTGACCAAGTAATTCCGCTCAAAGCGCTGTCGCCGTTCCTGTGTGAGTTCGCCCCGCAAATAAGCGTCTATCAAATCTTCTTCGCCGAGGCTGATCTGGGCCGGCCAGTCCTCCTGGGCAAAGCATTCATCCTCAAACTGCTCCGACTCATCTTCCGGCAGTTCTCCTAGTAGGTAAGCAATGATGCGTTCGTCAGTCATTCTTTTGCGAGGGGGTTACATTCCGACTGAAGCTTAATGCCACAATATCTCCATATGAGTATGCAACAAATCAAAGATTTGTTGCATACTCATATGGCGCTTTTAAGTTTCATTCAGGCTACTCTTAACACAATCCGTCAAGGTCTTGCGCAGGCGCGTCACGCGCATCCGCAAGGCCAGCATAGTCGTCTTCATAGTCTCGGCTAAACGGCGGCGGTGCTCGATGCGGGCACTGCCGCGTAACACCTGACAGTAGGCCGCAAGCAGTTTCTGGTCTTCGGCGACTAGCTGCTCAAAACAAGGTTTCAATACGTGAGAGATTCTTTCCACCTGCTCCTCGGAAGAATCGGCGAGGTTTTCGATAAAGTTGCGAAAAGCTGAAACCTCGCGCTGCATGAGTCGCATTCTCTCCTTAGCGATGTTGCGGGCGATTCCCGAGCAGTATCTATTCACGTCAGGCACGGGCGCTCCGGCAGCCATTTTGATGGCCGCGCGGTCAAGGGTCTCATCAGCAGCACTGAGCGGGTCTGAAATGCCTCTCAGGTTGAAAAAGCCGACAAGTTTCCCGTGCAGACGTGTGTAAAGGCGACCTGCTTCATCAAGGTTAGGTGAGAGACGTTTTAAAAACCGCTCCAAAGCCTCGCGGCTAACATTTTGCCGGGCCTTCGAGTTATCTTGGGTGGGGTCTGTCATTTCCGGCCTTATCAGGCTTGAAAATAGTTCACGTGCGTGATGGGCATGAGCAGCCTCGCTCATACTTTCTACGAAACCGCCTGCTTGTGATACTTTCCTCCCAATTGTTTCGGCCGGGTTCTTAAGCATTCAGCCTGCAAGCTAAGTCTGTCCTGGTGCGTAAAGGGTTGAATGGGGCGACCAGCCCGTATTGTACGACTTTGGCCGGGGCAAGCAAGTATTTAGAGCCTATCCGAGTCGTGGTAACAACCGCCACACCGGGTCAGCCGCTTTTTACATCGCCCGATCTTGCCACACAATTTTCGGCTTCCATAGCCCCCCTTGTCTGTTCTTAGCTACGCTCGCGTCGCTCACGCCATTCCCTGTCCACGATTCGTTGCGACTCGTTGTTATCTTTTCACATTTCGAGTCATTAAGGGTTGGAAACAGAAATCGCCACAGCGATGAGGACTTTGCTGGTAATGCCGGAGGAATGACCATGAAGCTAATTCGTGTGATATCCCTATGTTTATCGTTAATGTTCTGCGGGCTGCCGCTCCAGGCCCAGGGCCAGGCCGCATCTGAAGCTTTCAGCCTGCCTGACGTGAGAGCGGGTGAAGCATATCGCGTTAATATCGAATCGGTGCTGCGAGATAAATATGGCCTGCGGCTGAAGTCTGACTCACGCTCGCCCGTCTTTCGCTGGGCGTTCACGAGTGGTGAGTTGCCGCCAGGACTCATGCTGCGGCCCAACGGCACTGTGACCGGCACTCCCAGGGTGGCGCGCACGCAACCCTATAACTTTCAGGTCAAGGTCATCGATGTTGGCGCGCCCGGTGCCGAGGCGTTGCCACTTAATTTCAGCCTCACCGTAGTGGCCGCCCAGATCAGGCTGGTTCAGGTCAATGCTCCGAAATTAGTGCCGCTTGAAACCGCCGAGGCGAATGTCAGCGCGCCGCCGTCTAACACTACGTTGCCTGCCGGGGCGAGTACCAACGCACGTGCGCATGTCAACTATCTACTTGAGGGCGCATCAAATGGAACGAGGCGGGAAGCTCCCACCCGTTTAACCCCTCAAATCAACTCCTCATTTACAGCCGACGCCGTCTCGGATGCGCGCGCCAGCATGATGCGCCCTCAATCCTTACCAGCTCCCCCGTGCGACATCAACGTGATGCCGGCCCCATCGGCGGTTTCCGGCGACGATGTCTTCTATCTTGACGCACGTAATGGAAATCTTTATCAAGGCGGAAAGCCTGACAACGGCGGAAAGCTTGTCACTTCTACGCGCCGTTTCAAAAGAAATGAGCGCGTCATCCTCGTCGTTGATAACAAGAATCCGTATCTCTACACCTACAAGTTAACCATACAGGCGACGCCCGTCCTTGAGCCTGCCCTGGATGCGTTCGTGCCGCTCATCGTCGGCAGTCTCGGTGAATTTAAGCCAGCCGCTCCGGCGGGTGGGGGTGCTGCTGGTGTTGCGCCTCAGGCTGAAGATGTTTGCGCACTGGCAAAGCAAAAGGTAAACACCCTTCTGAGCGACGTTGATACGGCTGTCACCAATCTGAGTTTTATTGTTGATAATCAGAATGGTGATGGTAAAGACCTGACAGGCCAAAGGGGAGCATCAAGGAGTCTCACCGACGCCTATAACGCTGCGAGGCTGCCGCTTTTTACTCCCAATCAGACACGCGCAAGCTTGCACCTCGCCTCGAAAAATTTCATTAACGTCGTGGACCCTATGATCGGCCCGAACGGAGTAGACCGCGCGACGCTGGATAGATTAGGCGCGCGGCTTGAAACTCTGAAACGCGAAGTCAGCAGATTCAGGGGCCGGGCAGACGCAATCAGAGAAGCTCACCCGAACTGCGTCGACAAAGATAATGGAGGGCAGTCCATCGGAGAACAACTGCGTGTGGCTGCCGAAACTGCTGATGACTTACTGGCTGACATCGCAAACTACGAGCGAAATCTCGCCGAGATTAGAACGGATTTGCAAAAGGTCATCGATGCGAGAACCAATGTGCTGAGGGTCTTGTGCGATCCGCATGCTTTCTTCAGCGAGGCTGTCGTCGGACAGTTTGAAGAGACGAATGACGTTGACATACAGCTCGAAGTAACTCCGAGACAAGGGGTGACCGAGGCGCAGCCGATTCTCACCAGCCCTTTCAAAGCGAAATTCACCTTCGGCAACGCGCCGTTCTTCAGTATCTCCGGCGGGCTGATTTTCTCGCCCTTGCGCAAGAGGGAATACATACGCGTGCAGGGATTCGAGCAGGACGCGCAGGGCAATCAGGTCCTGGTCGATGGCAAGCCCAACCTGACGACGGTCATCGGCCTCAAGGAGAGTTCGCCCACGCGCATCATCCCCGCAGTATTTTTGAACGGGCTTTTGACAGAGCGCCGGACGGGCTTTATTGACGGGGTGCATTTCACGCTCGGGATTACCGCCAAGAACGATAACAAGGGAACGGATATGGAGTTTCTCGTCGGGCCATCACTGAGCATGCTCGAAAGAAGAATGTTCTTTACCTTCGGCGGTTACGCGGGCAAACAGCAAAAGCTGGCGGGAAATCTCTTCGAGGGACTCGCGCTCCCCGCAGGCGTGGACGAAATTCCGGTAGAGAAAAACTACCGTTGGAGCTTCGGCTTCGCGCTCAGCTACAGAATTAAATAAGAGGGCGTTTGATAACCAACGACCGCAGGCTTACCACAAACCTGTGTTACTCCCCGGTGAGAAAGAGAAGCCCGACCGGACTTCTCTTTCTCCCTTTCCAGTCAATGATAGAGATACACCATGAGCAGACCAAATAACTCCTTCAGGACACTGGGCGGCGGCGTCCCCGTGCATTACGACCGAAGGAATAATCAGGATTACGGCACGGAGGGCGGACCGGCCACCTTTTTCGCCACCGCTGAGTTTGAAGCGAAACTGGATCGCTGCTTCGAGCAGCTCTGGGAGCTGACGCCTTTCGGTAGAGCGAGGATCATTACAAGCGCCGGAGCTTTTGTCGACAAGCCCGGTTTTCACGGCATGGGCAGAGCTTTGGATTTAGACGGAATATTCTGGCCGGATAAAACGTTTGCGACCCTGCATGACGGTTTTCAGGGCGGAAATCGCCCGCTTTATCTGGCCGTAGAGGCTGTGCTCAGGATGCACTTCGGCCAAGTGCTCAATTATGACTTCAACGCGGCGCACCGCGATCATTTTCACATAGACGACCTTGCGCCCGGCTTCAGGCGCACCTCCAAAACGGCGACCTTCTTTGTGCAGAACGCACTCACTTTTGTGCTTGGCCACAGCGTTGGCAGGGACGGAGTTTTTGGCCCTGAAACGGACGCAGCCGTGGTGCGGGCACTGAGTGATCTGGGGATTAGCGGAAGCATAAATAACCTGAACGTCTGGCGTCAGTTCCTGCTCGGCATCGTCCAGACGGTCTTTCAGGCTAACGTGGCATCGCTGGCAGCGGATGTTCCTTCTTCCTTTACGGCAGACCTCGTTGCTCCGGTCGAAGCGCGCCTGCTTTCGCTTTCAGCCGACGCTGATGAGGCCGGAGCGGTGCTTACTCCTACGCCCGCCGAGCTACTGCGAAACGTCTATAGCGTAATTAGCGAGGAATTAGGTGATACGTCGCTGAAGCCAAAAATAGAGGGGGCCGTCACCGCCTTCGCCAATCACACGGATGTCCAAAAACTTGTCGGGTCGAATGGTCAGTATCGGCCATAACTCCCTTTACTGAATGGCTGATGAGGCTTAATCGCCTAGCGATGGTTCGCCGAAGCCGATTCGCACGGCTGTCTGTAGCTTCTCTACGGCAAGACATAATTATAGATGAGGAGGTAGATATCATGGTGACCAGAAAGGCTGCCAGAAAATCCAGGGGCAAGAAGACAGGCGAGGGCGGCGAAGCCGGTGTCGTCCTCTCGGCTGTTCCGCCCGCCGAGATCACAGGCGAAGGGGGCGGCGTCGAGACCACAGGACGGTTCATCGTCGTGTTCAAGAAAGAAGCATCTGCCAGCAAGGCAATGATCCTGTCCACGCTCAATCAGGTGGCCGGGCTTCGCGAAGTAGCCTCTTCGAGCGACTACGAAGGAGGCGCTATCGAGGCCAAAGATTTGGCCGAGAGCGAGGTCGTGCAGTTCGATAACCTCGGCATCGCGCTGATCTCTGGCGAAGAGTCCGTTCAAGCGCTAGCGGCTTCGGCGGCTGACGCCGACAGCCCGATCCTAGCCATAGAGCCTGAGTATATCGCTTATCCTTCGGGCACACTGCCCGGCGAACTCCCTTTAGAATACCTGCGCGGATACAAGGACGCTGTCAACCAATTGTATGACCAACTCTCCAGCCGCACCGGGGCTGTGGCGGGTGAGGATGCCGAAATCTCGGCCACGTTTCAGGACACCTCTCAGTTCACATGGGGTCTGCAAGCCACTCGTGTCAGCACTTCTCAACGAAACGGGCAAGGAATCAAGGTCGCCGTCCTGGACACAGGACTGGATTTCCAGCATCCGGATTTCCGCGGGCGCGCCATCGTCAGCAGGAGTTTCAGCGGGTTCCCCGTTCAGGACATTCACGGGCACGGAACTCACTGCATCGGGACGGCCTGCGGCCCGCAACGGCCAGCGAGTGGTGTCCGGCGATACGGGGTGGCCTTCGCATCTCAAATCTTCGTCGGAAAGGTTTTCAACCACGCCCAGCCTAGACCGCAGGCTCCGACCGGCATCGTCGCCGCCGGAATCGAATGGGCAATTAGCAATGGGTGTCAGGTCGTCTCTTTATCTATAGAGGTGCCGATAAACCAGCAGCTAATGCAGTACGAGGAGTCTATCCGCAGGGCTTTGAACGCGGGCACTCTGGTTGTCGCCGCCGCGGGCAACAATGCCAATCGGCCATCAAACCCAGGGTTCGTCACGCCGCCGGCCAACGCCGACGCCTCGATGGCCGTGGCCGCGCTCGACAGCCAGTTGCAGATCGCCAGATTTTCCGCACGCAGCAGTCAACTCACAGGCGTTGGCGGCAGAGTCAACATTGCAGGCCCGGGCGTGGCCGTGTTCTCCAGCGTGCCTGTATCTCAGGGCTTACACGCTCTCTTTGACGGAACCAGCATGGCGACTCCACACGTGGCCGGGATTGCCGCCCTCTGGTCTCAGGCCACAGGTGAGTCAGGGGCCGCGCTTTGGAGTCGCCTGCTGCAATCTGCGCGTCCGCTCAGTCTGTCCTCGGTGGATGTCGGGTCTGGTCTGGTTCAGGCCCCTCAGTGAGCGCGCGGAATCAGTCCGCTCCCGTCCCGCATGCTTGAATTGCTCAGCAAGCCCTCCGGGCGTATAGTTCGTGCTATCGCCAGCATATCACCAAGGAGAGAGGGCCGTGCCCAAGAAGAGAAAGCCAATAATCGTTACCATTGCCGATGATGCGCTTGAGAACATACACGAGTTGGCCGCCAAGCTGGCCGCCAAAGGAATGAAGGTCGACAATGTACTGCCAATAACCGGGATAATTTCCGGGTCTTGCGCCTCCACCAAGATGAGCGAACTGGAAAATGTGGACGGCGTCACGAGTGTCGAGGAAGAAGCTTCGGCGGAGATTCCGCCGCCGGATTCGCCCTTGCAGTGACCCTGGCCGTCTGGCCTGAGCGCGCCCCACCTTGACGCTACACCGCGCGTCTCCCGAATTTGTACTTTCGGCAAACCGTTGCTTCAATATGCGGCACACTGATGGGTAAAGTCACATGAGAGGAACACACATAACCTCAAGAAGCCCGAAACATGATTCATGTTTCGGGCTTCTTGAGTTTCGGCAAAGGGTATTGTCTCTGAAAAGAGGTGATAGAGAGGGTAATGGGCGCGTCAACCCGGAAGCCCTTCTGCGTTCGGGTCAACAACCGTCTATTTCTTGAATATCAATATTGTGATTTAATAATTTGCAATTCAACTCGCCGCGTCCCGTTTCCGGCCCGACCCGACGGGTTTATCAGGAGGACTTTCATGCCGCGCCATCGCGTCGTCAGCCTTCTCATCTCAACCCTCTTTTTTGCGTTCGGGGCGTGGGTGATTGTCTCCGGCGCGCTCGGACAGACGCGTGACGGAAGGCGTTCCGCCGCGGACCGCGCCGAGGGTCTCGCCGCATGGGAGCAGGTCTATTCGGTCCTGACTCACCCGCGTTGCATTAACTGTCACACCGCCACAAACTATCCGCAGCAGGGGGACGACCGGCAGCGTCACTTCGCCAACGTGATTCGAGGCCCGGAGGGCAAGGGCGTGCCCGGCCTGAATTGCGCGAGTTGCCATCAGGAGAGCAACGCCGACAGCACCGGCGTCCCCGGCGGGCATAACTGGCACCTCGCGCCGCTCTCCATGAAGTGGCAGGACGTGAACGACAACCCCTTATCTAGTGCGGCCGTTTGTCGGGCTGTCACCGACCGCTCGAAGAATGGCAACCTCGACGGGCCGGGATTGCTCAAACACCACGAGGAAGAGGCGCTCGTGCTCTGGGCATGGAATCCCGGACGCCGGCCCGACGGCACTATGCGCACGCTGCCGCCGCTTTCGCATGCAGAATTTGTCGCCGCGACCCGCCGCTGGGTGGATGCCGGGACGCCGTGCCCGCCAGGGAGATAAGGAGAGCAACCATGGCAAAGTATCAACTCAACATAAACGGACAGCGCAAAGAGGTATCGGTTGACCCTTCGACCCCGCTGCTCTGGGTGCTGCGTGAAGACTTGAAGATGACGGGCACTAAATACGGCTGCGGCGTCAGCGCGTGCGGAGCCTGCACGGTGCACGTGGCCGGGGTGGCGACCCGTTCCTGCATGCTCCCGATTTCGCTGCTCGGTGACCGACCCGTGGTAACAATCGAGGCGATGAAGGATGACCCGGTCGGTCGCGTTGTTCAAGACGCATGGGTGGAACAGGACGTGGTTCAATGCGGCTACTGTCAGAGCGGACAGATCATGACGGCTGTCGCTCTTCTGAAGCACACGCCCAGGCCGACTGACACCAACATCGACGAATCTATGGGCGGAAACATCTGCCGCTGTGCCACCTACGTCCGCATCCGCGAGGCCATCAAGGTCGCGTCACAGAAGCTCAAGTAAGGGAGGACAAGAATGTCAGCCGCGACCAAGAAGACCGACGACCAACAGCTCAACCGGCGCAGCTTTCTGCGCGTCTCCGCCACCGCCGCGGGCGGCCTGCTCCTGGCGCTGACACTCGATCTTCCTGCGACAGCGCAGGAGGGAGGCCCGCCAAACCCGCAGCAGAAAAATTACCCGCCGGACGCCTTTGTGCATGTCAGGCCGGACGGACGTGTCATCATTCAGGTGAACCGTCTGGAGTTCGGCCAGGGCGTGCAGACGGCGCTGCCGATGATCCTCGCCGACGAGTTGGACGCGGACTGGTCGCAGGTGGTGGCCGAACTCGCTCCCGCCGCCGACATTTATAAAGACCCTGTCTTCGGCATCCAGATGGTCGGCGGCTCCGGCTCCATCGCGCACTCGTTTCAGCAATACCGAGAACTGGGCGCGAAGACCCGTGCGATGCTCGTCGCCACAGCCGCCAAGCGCTGGAACGTCGCGCCCGATCAATGTCGCACGGAACAGAGCGTCGTTCACGGGCCAAACGGCCAGTCCTTCAAGTATTCGGAGTTGGCGATTGATGCCTCGCGCCAGCCCGTGCCAGCCACGGTGCGGCTCAAGAACCCGTCGGAGTTTCGCCTGGTGGGGAAGAAGGTGCGGAGACTCGATAGCCGCCCGAAGTGTGACGGCTCGCTGAAGTTCGGCTTAGACCTGGACCTTCCCGGCATGAAAGTGGCAGTCGTCGCGCACCCGCCTGTTTTCGGCGCGAAGGTCAGGAGCTTCGACGACCATCAGGCGCGCGCAACAGAAGGCGTGCGAGATGTGTTCGAGATTCCCGTGACGCGCGGCGGGACGGGCGTCGCCATCGTCGCCGACAAGTTCTGGACGGCGAAGCGTGCGCGCGACCTGCTGAAGATCGAATGGGATTTCAACGGCGTCGAGCGTGCCGACAGTTCTGAGTTGCGTGAGCGGTACAAACAGCTCGCGCGCACCGCCGGGCTGAAGTCTGTCGCACGCGGAGACGCGAAGGCCATCGAAGGCATCGCCGCGTCAAACCTCATTGTCGCCGAATACGAATTCCAGTACTTGCCACACGCGCCGATGGAGCCTTTGAACACGACCGTCCGTGTAGACGGCGACCGCGCGGAAGCCTGGGCCGGTTCACAGTTTCAGACGTTCGACCAGATGGCTATCGCCGAAGTCCTCGGGCTCAAACCCGAGCAGGTCACGTTTCACACCGAGATGGCAGGCGGCGGCTTCGGGCGGCGGGCCGTCACGGATTCCCACGTGCAGCGCGAGGCGGCGCAGATCGCCAGGCGACTGCGCGGCACTCCGGTCAAACTTATCTGGACGCGCGAAGACGACATACGAGGAGGCTATTACCGCCCGATGCACGTGCATCGCGTCGAAGTCGGGATAGGCGCGGACGGGATGCCTTCGGCGTGGCGACACGTGATCGTGGGCCAGTCACTTCTGGCCGGCACACCTTTCGCCATGATGATGAAAGACGGCGTTGATAATTCGTCCGTCGAAGGCGTCTCCGACACTCATTACAACATCCCTAACTTCAACGTCTCGGTTCACCACCCAGCGGTCAACGTGCCAGTGCTGTGGTGGCGCTCGGTCGGGCATACACACTCGGCATACGTGATGGAGACGTTGATTGACGAGTTGGCCGCGCGCGCCAAAACAGACCCCATCGCCTACCGCCGCAAACTCCTCAAGCCGGAAGCCAAGAAGCTGCTCGCCGCGTTGGATTTGTTGGAAGCGAAGAGCGCGGCCTGGCGGCGCAAGCTTCCGAAAGGTCACGCCGCCGGAATCTCCTGCCACGAGTCGTTCGGGACGGGCGTCGCCTGCGCCGTGGACGTTTCTATTGAGAACAAGCGACCCAAAATTCATCGCGTGACGGTCGCCGTTGACTGTGGTATCGCGGTCAACCCGCTCACCGTCGAAAGCCAGTTTCAAGCGGGCGTCGGGTTCGGCTTGTCGCAGCTCATGGCGAAGGGCGCGATCACGCTTCATGACGGCCTCGTCGAGCAGCGGAACTTCGACGGCTACGTCCCACCTTATATGCCCGATGCGCCCGTCGCCGTGGACGTTCACATCGTGCCGAGCGCCGAGGCTCCTTCGGGCTGCGGCGAGCCGCCGGTTCCGGTGATCTCGCCCGCAGTAGTCAATGCGCTGGCGAGGCTGACCGGGAAACGCTATCGCAGCCTGCCGCTCGTCACGGTCCAGGCAGACTGAAAAGCATCGACAAGCAGGACGCGCGCGGCGTCATTCCCGCAGGAGACGTAGGCATTCGCTGCCGTCCCGCTAATAAGATCAGGTCAGTGAAAACTCAAGGGTGAGATCGGTTTTGAACTGAGCCGAACTGTTTTCAATTCGACATCAAGATAAACTTTTAGTTTGAGGTGCGGCTGTAAGCGTCCGATGGCAGATGCCGCCATCGGACGCTCCCTATTTGTTTCTGCCAAAGGTTTCAAAGCGGCGTGCGGTGGTCGCACTCAGGTTCATAACCCAAAAGCTCGCGGTTCAAGCCTGCCTCTCGCTCTTATCTTCTTCGTCCGTAGGATACCAACCGCCAGGCTCGTAGTGGAGATCGAACTCCTTCTTGAAGTCCGCTGTGTGGTCAAGCACTTCTTTCGGCGTGGTAGCATCGCGCAGGCCCTTGCGCCAAGTTTTCCGCTCCACCGTTCCGAGCACGTAGTAGTCGCTGCCGATCACTTCAGGCTGGCTCGTGACGAAACTGGCAGCCAGCAATCCTTCTAACTCGTCCTGATGGGCGATGATAAACTCGCAGATCGGACAGAATCGGCAGGTCTTGCCGAGCACCACCATCCCATAATCTTTGATGCCGACGAGCAGCGCAAACTTGCGCAACCGCGTGGGCTGGCCGCACTGCGGACATCTGGTGCAGCGCATCTCTTCGTGCGGGTTGAGCGCGAAAGAGTAGCGGGGCGGAAGCCTGCCGAGTCTCTCCTCAGTCATTGAAGACTCCGAAAATCGAGGTTCATTGTGCGAAGCTTCTCCGTGACGAAGCGTGCGCGAGATTTGCCGTCCACCGGAAGGTTTCTCATGCCGCACCACAGCAACAACTCATTCACGTCTACATCTACCTTCCGTAGAGAGACTCCAAGCTTCTCAAGCTCCTCGCATTTTTGCGAGACCAGTTGCAGCCAGTCCGCATAAGTCTCCTCAAGCTCGTCTGCGTCGGACGAGATGTGGCGCAATCGCTCCCACTGTTCGGGCCGATACCAAGCGACGCCTATTACCCGCTCTTCCACCTCTTCATCTCGGTTCATGACGTGCCTCCAAAAGCTTTGCGTTCTGCTGCTGCGGTCATGCGTTTGTAGGCAGGCTCAAGGATGTCCGCGACGTTGCGCCCACGGACTTCGAGCGGCGGCTGGCCCAGTTGCCGTAGAAGAATCTCCGGGAGTGAAACGGCGCGGGGGGAGATGCGCAGGCCGGATAAATTCAAGCCGGTTCCCCAGAAGTCAGACAAGCAATCAAGGAGCGGCGGCGCGTCTTCCGGTAAGTCAAGGCTCTCTTGCTCCGACGCTGAGTCACTTGGTTCTGCGATTGAGCCACGGAGCGTGCGCAGCCGCTCAATGAGTTGCTCCTTCCGACGGCCTCGCCAGGCGAAAATCAGGAAGGGGTCTTCGTCGAACTTCTCCGCCAATATGTAGTAGGTGGCGGCGAGGTGTTTACAGGGATTCGACCAGTCCGGACAGTTGCAGTCGGTTTCCAGATCGCGCGCCCCCGCCGGAAAGAGTTTGAGGCGCGAGGCGGTGAAAGCCTCTTCGATTTCGTGAGGCATCTCTCCGGCAAAAAGCTTCGCCATGAAGAGGGCCTGGCCGGCCATAACCTCTTCGACCCGGTTCCAGTCCTCGTTCGACAGCACTTTAATCTCGATGCGCACCTTGTACGGGGTGGGGCGCGAACCCTGCACCCTGGCCGTAACGAGCCCGGGGTTGATCTCAAGTTTCGTGACCTGCCCACTACGCGCATAGGAGCGTCCGCGTGAGAGACGCGCTCCGATGTCGAACGATTCGAGCAGCGAGATGAAGCGCCGCGACCACCACGTCTCGCCGATCTGGCCGCGCTGGCTCTTGGCTTTGATGCCTCCCTTAGCTTTGCGCCGAACCGTCGGCTCGTAATCCCAGTAACGCCAGTCGCTCATTACCTGCCTCCTTCACTATTCCGAAACAGCGTCCGTCGAGAGCGCGACCATCTCGCGTATCTGCGCCGTGGATAATTCTGTGAGCCACGCTTCGCCCGTGCCGACAATTCGTGCGGCCAACTCCTTTTTCTGCTCGATCATCTGGTCGATGCGCTCTTCGAGTGTGCCGACGCAGATGAACTTGCGCACCTGAACATTCTTCTTCTGGCCGATGCGGAAGGCGCGATCCGTGGCTTGGTCTTCGACCGCCGGATTCCACCAGCGGTCGAAGTGTATGACGTGGTTCGCCGCCGTCAGGTTAAGTCCCGTCCCTCCGGCTTTAAGGGACAGAAGGAAGATGTGCGGCCCATCCTCTGTTTGAAAACGTGCGACCATCGCGTCCCGCACCTTCTTCTGCGTGCCACCGTGCAGGAAGAGAACCTCGCGCCCCGTGCGCTCCTGCACGTGCTGTTTGAGCCTGTGCCCGAACTCCGCGAACTGAGTAAAGCAGAGCACGCGCTCATTCGTCGCGAGTATCTCTTCCAGCAACTCTTCAAGACGAGCCAGCTTGCCGGAGCGGTTCTCCAGTTTCGACCCGTCTTGCAGCAGGTGCGCCGGGTGGTTGCAGACCTGTTTGAGCTTCATGAGCGTGGACAACACCAGACCCTTGCGCTCGATGCCTTCACTCTCTTCTATCTTCTCCAGCATCTCGTCCACGACGGCCTGATAGAGCGAAGCCTGCTCGCGCGTCAGATTACAGAAGGTCTTCATTTCGAGCTTATCCGGCAGGTCGCGGATGATGCTCTTGTCCGTCTTGAGGCGGCGGAGGATGAACGGGCCGGTCAGTCGTTTGAGCAGGCTGGCCTTCTCTTCGTCGCGGTAACGCTCAATCGGGTTGGCGAAGCGAGTGCGGAAACCGCTTGCCGAGCCGAGCAGCCCGGGATTGAGAAACTCCATAATTGACCACAACTCCGAGAGGCGATTCTCCACGGGCGTGCCCGTGAGCACCACGCGCTCGGCGGCCCTCAGACTGCGTACGGCCTGTGTCTGCTTGGCCGCAGGATTTTTGATGTTCTGCGCTTCGTCTAGGGCGGCGCGGTGCCAGACGATGCCCGCAAGCAACTCGCGGTCGCGTGCGGCCAGCGCGTAGGTCGTAATCACCAGATCGCTCTTCTGAGCTGCTCTGGCAAATTTCTTCCCTGACAATCGCTCGGCTCCGTGATGGACGTGAATCCGCAACGTGGGGGCGAACCGTTCGGCCTCGCGCTGCCAGTTGCCGACGATAGACATCGGGCAGATCAACAGAGTCGGCCCCGTTCGCGTCTTCCTTGTCGCTCCGTCGCCCTGGCGTTCCGCCAAGAGTTGCGCCAGCAGTTGCGCCGTCTTGCCGAGACCCATGTCGTCGGCCAGGCAAGCGCCGAGTCCGAGACCACCGAGAAACGTGAGCCACGAGAGGCCCCTTTCTTGGTACGGGCGGAGTCGCCCCACAAACCCCCGCGGAGTTTTGATGGTTGACAGACGCTGCTCTCCGTCTGTGCCGAACAGTTGGCCGAGCCAGCCCAGCCCCTCGACGGCAACGACGGGAAGCCCCACTTCAGAGGCTTCGACGCCTGAACTTACGCGCAACGCCTCGCCCACAGTCATCTCGCCCGCTGCGCCATGCTTGGTGAAGAAGGCGAGCGCGGCCTCGATCTCGTCTCGCTTGAGTTCGACCCATTGCCCGCGCACTTTGACGAGCGGCATCTTGAGGCCAGCGAGCTTGATGAAATCGTCGAACGAAAGCTTCTCGTCGCCCAGCGCGACCTCCCATTCATAATTGCAGATGCCTTCAAGACCGAGCAACCCCGACGAAGTGTCCTTACCGCTCTCGTCCTTCGGCCTGACCTTGAGCTTCACGCCGATACGCGCCGCCGGTTTCTTCCACCATGAGGGAAGCAGTACGCCGAAGCCGGACTGTTCGAGCAGCGGCGCGACGGCGCGCAGAAAACCGTAAGCTCCTTCAGCATCCAGTTCCATCGCCACCGGCCTGGCTCTCCGCAGTGCCGCTTCGAGCGCCGGGTAAAGCCGCGTCGCACGCCCGAGGTCTTCAAGCAACTTCTCTTGCGGGTTCTCCAATTTCAGGGTCGAGAACGTGAGAGCGTCACCTCGCGTCTTCCAGACCACATCGGCAGGAATAATGAGGCTCTGGTCGTCCGTGGCCTGGAGCAGAAATTCCAGCCGCCATCCTCTCGTCCTTTGCGCCTTCCGGGACATTTCATCTGCGCTCGTTTCATCATCAGCGGGAGGAGCCAGACGAAAACACGTCCTCAGTGCGTTGCGGGTGGCGTCCGATGCAGGGCGCGCCCACTCGTCGAGTTGTTTCTGAAGTTCACTCAACTCGCCGGGCGAGCCTGCGACCTGCGGGTCACGCGCCGTCAGCGCCGCGAGCCAAGACTCTACGGTAAGTCCGCGGGTCGCGCGCCGACCCTTGCCGGATGCCTTTAAAAGAGGGCACTCGGTTAACGTCTGGCGGACGAAAGCGTCAACCAGGCTGTCAATCATGTCGCGGACAATAGCGCCGGGGGCGCGTCCCTCCACCGAAGCCTCGATGGATTCGGCGCGGCACATGGCGGGCATGGCGCGTGCGAGCAGTCGCAGACGCTCTCGATCATCCGTGCCGTCGGCAACCGCTCGCCACAGGGCTTGAAACTCCTGGCCGCGCTTCAGCAGCCGGGGAAGCACTCGACCACGCGCCACAAACTCCAGCGCCAACTTGACGACTTCAGCAAAAAAAATCAGCGAAGGTCCGATGCTGACCGTGCTCGATCTCCCCTCAGGCAGAGAGAGCATTAGAGTAATCGCATCAAGTGGGGAGAGCGCGAGCGAAGGCGTGCTCCACGGCGTAATCTTAGTCGCCGCCTCGCGCGCGTTCTCCTGCTCGTTAAAGATTAAGTGAGGGGAAGCTTGCGGCGCACCTCTTTTCGACGGGAGAAGAAGAGTCAAATCGGTCTTTGCCAGATCGTCTAAGAGCAGTTCCCCTCCTACCTCTCCGACTATCTCACGCAAAGACCGGAGGTCACACGCGAAAGGATGTGCTCCGGGCAGGCCGTCGCGTGGCAGGCGCTCACTTCTTCCAAGGAAAAGGCCATCCGCGAGCGAAGAATCTTCACCCCAAAGACAGAGATTTGAGTGTGAAGACCAGAGACTGTGAAGAACTATCATGTATACCTTATCTCGACCGTAACCTTCCGCTCAGATAGAGGTCCGGGAACCATTAACGGGCGGCATGAGTCGGAAATCCCCATCGTACCGGCGGCCCCCGCGCGGAGTCCAACACCAACAGCCCGTCGTCCAACAGACTCCTGCCGGCATCCCGACCCGTCCATTCACGGAAAAGGCTGATAATACTCCGCCGCAAGCGGCGGGGATGTTTTACTTCTGATTTAGAGTAAACTCAAGGGTGAGATCGGTTTTGAACTGAGCCAAACTGTTTTCAGTTCGGCATCAAGATCAACTTCTAAAGGCTAGGAAGAAAGAAAAACTAAAGGGGCCGGGGCAGGTGCGCTCCGGCCCTTTTTAATCTTCGATTGTCTAGTTTATTGGCGGGAAAAATTCATTCTGTTGGCACAGTCAAGTGGTGTCCTAATAGCAACTATCATAAAATCATTGTCAGAAGCCGCACCAAACCACTCCCGCATTCGGCAGCAGATTTTGCTAAACTTCATTGAGGAGTAGGATGAGACTTGAAGGAAAACGATGACTAATGAACCGCTCTGATTTAACGGAATTGCATTACATCACGTTAATTGCGAATGTGACTTCGATATTGCAGCATGGGATTCTTTCGCATACACTCGCCGACGAGCTTGACCATTATTCCGTTGCGATGCCTGAGATTCAGGAAAGGCGAACAAACAAACAAATCCCCGGAGCACGCAGGCTACATGAGTATGCGAACCTTTATTTTGACGCACATAACCCGATGCTCAGTAAGTGTCGGCAACGGAACAATGAGATCTGCGTGCTGCGAATCGCTCCAGCGGTGCTAGACTTGGCAGGAGTCATCATTGCGGATCGCAATGCGGCCAGCGATTGGGTCGGCTTTTGGCCTGTGACTGAGGGACTTGCGCGTATCGGCCTAGAACGGGTGTTCGCAAAATATTGGACACACCCAGATGATCCGTATGAGCAAATGCGGCACAAGTCTGAAAAGTGTGCTGAAGTCCTGGTGCCCGACTGCGTTGCTGCTCAGCTTGTGGTAGGCGCATACGTAGCAAATCAGACCGCCCTGGCATCATTTCAGGCTTTGAATACCGGATTGCCGGTGCAAATCCGCAGTAGTATGTTTTTCTGAGGCGTACATGAAAATTCTGGTTGGAGACATTTTACAGTCCAAGGCCCAAACGTTGATTAATACGGTCAACTGTGTTGGGGTCATGGGTAAAGGTATTGCTTTGGAATTCAAGAAGCGTTTTCCAGAGATGTTCGATGACTATGTTAAACGATGCGAGCGCAGAGAGGTGAAGCCAGGAGTACCTTATTTATTTGAGAGAGCTTCGTTGCCTAACATTATCAATTTCCCAACCAAGGATCACTGGAAATCTGTTTCACGAATTGACGACATTGAACATGGCCTGCGATACCTGCTGGATCATTACAAAGAATGGAACATAACCTCGCTGGCCATACCTCCCCTGGGCTGCGGCAATGGACAGCTTGAATGGAAAGCTGTCGGCCCGCTGATCTACCATTATGCTAGCCAGATGGACTCTTCGGTCGAGATGTACGCGCCTTACGGGACGCCGCCCAAAGAGTTAACGGTTGAATTTCTGTCGCAAACTTCGACCGGTTTCCTCCCATACGACAATAGGATCGCAAGATCTGTCTTCAATCCCGCTTGGATTGCGCTCGTAGAGATCCTGCGGCGGATCGAGGAACAGCCGTACCATTGGCCTACCGGACGAACCATTTTTCAGAAGTTGGCTTATATCGCCACGAGGGAGGGTCTACCCACGGGCTTTGTATATGAAAAGAGCAGTTTCGGCCCTTTTAGCAAAGATCTGAAAACAGCTGAGACGAACTTAGTAAATAACAATCTGATTCAGGAAGAGCGAAAGGGCCAACAGTTCCTGGTCAAGGTTGGCCCTAATTTCGAGAGAGTCCGAAAGGATTTTCGGTCGTCCTTAGATCAATGGAAGCCGATCATTGATAGAACCTCCGATCTGTTTATGAGGATAAATACCAATCAGGCGGAGGTTGTTGCAACCGTTATCTTCGCAGCCGACACGCTTGAGAAGCACAGGAACACCTCGCCGACCGAAACGGAGGTGCTCGACTCCGTCCTTCAGTGGAAGCATCGGCGCCGACCACCTCTGGACGCAGGTACTGTTGCTTCGACGATTCGTAACCTCGGAATGCTTCGTTGGCTTAACGTAAAGCCAGACAAAGACCTGCCCGTCCCAGAGGAGGAATTGGTTGGCACTTGATTGCTATCAATCCTGTGCAGTTTGCTGGTAGCAACCCGGCCCGATCTCTCTGACAGAGTCCTAACCCATTTCTTAACTTTTGATAGGTTACACTCTAACCGACCGTTTTATATGCTTCCCGCCGTCTCCAGCAGCCCGACATCAAGTTTCCCGTCAGGCGGATCGCTCCTCGCACCTTTCGTCGCTTGAGTAAGGCAGCCCTGGTATAGTCAGGGGCACTCTACTTGTTTCACACGTAAAGTCAGGTTAGTGAAAACTCAAGTGTTAGATCGCCTTTGAACTGAGCCAAACTGTTTTCAGTTCGGCGTCAAGATTAACTTTTGATTTTGGTCTTGGAGAATCGCCGCTAGATTTGTTTACAACTTCAACGTGCTGTTCGAGTGAGGCCAGCACAATCACACGCAGGGCGGTGAGCATCCCCTTCGAGAAGAAGCGGGAGATGCTCACCGTCTCAAACGCTTGATCTATCGCGCAGCAATAGTTCGCAAATTGCCGCGCGATCTCCTTAGTGCGCTCTTTGGTCGCTAACCTCGCGCGTAACTGATCGGCCACACCTTCGAGTGCTTTGATCTCGTCTGATAGCGCCTTGCAATTAGCCTCCAGCCGGTCGTGGGTTGGGCTGTGGACGACAATCAAACTGAAGATGTTGCACTATAACCTCGTTCATGCCGATATGCTCTCGAACTAAGCAACTCAAGACTCGGGTTAACTTATCGGGAACGTAGAGCCGTCCTTCGGGGCGGCTCTCAGCGTTTTAGCCGCTGTTCCCTAATTTGTCATCCAGCTTATCAGAAAGCCGCCCTGCAATTAACTCCACAATGGGAGAATGGTTTGTGAATTTACAGATCGGTAAATGGGGATTTACTTACCATTCTCCTTAATGATTAAATTAGGTGATGATTAACGCAGAAGAACGACAAACTCTTATCCCTCCATACGGCGGTAGCTTGGTGAATCTAATGGTAGCTGATGGAGAGCTTGCCGAGTGCAGTGCATATGCTAACTCCTTGCCTTCGATTCAACTATCTGAGCGGGCTGTTTGCGATCTGGAATTACTTGCTGTCGGGGCATTTTCTCCTTTAGATCGGTTTATGGGCCAAAGCGATTATCATTGTGTGTTAAATGAAGTGCGGCTCAATAGTGGTTATATTTTCCCCCTACCCATCACACTGCCGGTAACCTCACATTCTCCAATCAAGCTTGACCAAGATATTGCACTCCGAAGTGAGAAAAATGACCTGTTGGCAGTAATGACCGTTGAAGAAATATATCCCTGGAACATTGAAGAGGAATCAAGAAGAGTCTTCGGCACTCATGACCCCCGCCACCCGATGATTTCAGAGATGTATAGCTGGGGGAAATTCAAAGTCTCCGGACGATTAAGAGTGTTGAGTTTACCTCGCCGTTACGATTTCAAAGAATTACGCCTCTCGCCATGGCAGACGCGTGAGAAACTTTCCTCATTCGGACACCATAACATCGTGGCCTTTCAAACCCGCAATCCCCTTCACAGAGCGCATGAGGAGATGGTCAGCCGAGCTATTCTGGATAAAGATAGAGTGCTATTACTTCACCCGGTCGTAGGCATGACTACGCCTGGAGACATTAATTATTACTATCGCGTACGGACATATAAGGCTTGGTTGCAGCTTTACCCTGAACCGAGTCGCATACTCCTCTCATTACTTCCCCTCGCCATGCGTATGGCCGGCCCGAAGGAGGCTTTATTGCATGCTCTAATTAGGCGTAACTATGGCGCGAATTATCTAATCATAGGTAGGGACCATGCCAGCCCTGGACTGAACTCAATGGGGGCCCCTTTTTACGCGCCTTATGAAGCCCACGACTTTGTTCGACGTTTCAGCGACGAACTAGGCGTTGGTATCATCCCATTCCGGGAGTTTGTCTATTTGCCAGAGGAGAGAAGATATGAAGAATCTTCCAATGTACCGCCATCTTCTAGAGCATTATCTCTCTCTGGTACAGAGATACGTGAGGATTACCTGAACAAAGGAAAAAAGCTGCCGGGTTGGTTCATGCATCCTGCAATTTCTAGAATACTATCAGAGGCATTTCCTCCTTTACATCGTCAAGGGTTTTGCATCTGGTTCACGGGATTGAGTGGGGCAGGGAAAACCACTATTGCTGACATACTGACGGTTTTGCTACAAGAGTGCGGGCGGCAAGTCACCGTCCTGGATGGCGATGTCGTTCGTACACATCTCTCCAAAGGATTAGGCTTCAGTAAGGAGGATCGTGATATCCATATCAGGCGAATTGGGTTTATGGCATCCGAGATCGTCCGACACTATGGAATAGCGGTCTGTGCAGCAGTCAGCCCTTACAGGGAAACTCGTGGCAGCGTAAGAAATATGGTAGGCACTGAGAACTTCGTCGAAGTCTTTGTCAATACTCCTTTAGAAGTATGTGAGCAACGTGATGCCAAGGGGATGTATGCAAAAGCCCGGAGCGGTCAAATCAGCAACTTTACAGGGATTGATGACCCTTATGAACCACCTCTACATGCGGAAGTCACGCTAGAGACAGTGACTTGTTCGGCCGAAGATAATGCGCAGATGATCTTAAATTATCTGATAAAGCGTGGGTTTATCAGAGAGGATATTCCCCAGCTTTCCGGTGACTGTGATTAATCTATAAATTCCACGACCTCGGTTGACAGTCTTACAAATTTCGGCTGTTACTCAGGCAAGCTTGCACATGAAACTTCATATCTTAGGATGCAGTTCAGTTTATCCAAATAGAGGCCAGGCGACATCTGGCTATGTACTTGAAACGACGCTCGGAAGGCTCCTCATTGACTGTGGTCACGAGGTGGTCTCAAAGTTGGTCGAATACTGTCCTTTGCGTGACCTGACCGCCGTCATAGTTTCTCATATGCATCCAGATCATTATTACGGCCTCTTTGCTCTCAGTAACCGTCTTCACGCCGAGCGGCTGCGCCATCTCCCTTTATTCCTACCCCCAAGTGGGGCTAAAGCCATTCAAGGCATGGCGCAAGTAATGGGATTCGACTACGATCATATGCTCGATTGTTTTGAGTTGATTGAATATAATCCTACCCGCCCACTTCTCGTTATTGGCTTAACCATACAGATGAAGCAAACGAGGCATTCGGTAAATACTTATGCGATGCGTTTGAGTGAGTCAGCAAGTAGCAATCACTTGGTATACACAAGTGACACCGCCTGGTTCGATGAACTGGTGGAGTTCTGCATGGGGGCGCACTTACTACTGGTTGAAGCTACTTATTACCCTTATCCAGCAGCATCTGAATCTATTGAGCGTTGGCATCTCACGCCTGAAGAAGCCGGCCGTCTCATCACGGAATCTCAAGTAGAGAAGGCTCTTGTTACTCATTATGATGCGAAATATTCACAAGCTGTTCTCTCTGCTGCCAGCGGTGTGGGCTTGACTAATCATGTCGTTTTAGCCAGGGAGCACGAGGAATATGTGCTATGAACGGTCTCGACTATCTTGCGGTGGGCCATATTAGTGTTGATACTCTCGACGGTCACGGGCGCTCATTAGGGGGGACTGTTCTTTATGCTGCGATTGCGGCGCGAAATTTGGGCGCGCGGGTTGGTATACATACAAGCGCTTCTGCGGAACCTGACCTTTCAGAAACGTTATCTAACGTATCTATCAATCTAGTTCCTGCTCGGCACAGCACACGCTTCGACATTCGATACGACCACTTGGGGAAACGACATCAAATCATCAGCGAAATTGCCGAGGGACTCACCTTGGCACAGGTGCCGCACGGTTGGCGAAATGCACGATTGATACATTTTGCCCCGGAATGTCACGAGATAGACTTAGCCTTGCTCGACGGGTTTCCAAATGCCTTTGTAGCTGTAACGCCTCAAGGATGGTTGCGGCAATGGGGCACGAACGGCGAAATCAGAAATGGCGACTGGGCTGATGCGGATCAGGTTCTGGGCCGAGCAAATGCTGTTGTGGTCTCAGAGGATGACCTGATGGATCCCGAGATGATACGGCTCTGGGCAAGGAAGACCAGCATCCTGGTTGTCACACGCGCCGCGCATGGTTGCGATGTCTATGTACGAGGGGCGGACGAGCCTTATTATTCCGCTGCGTTCAGGCCCGTGAGAGAACTCGATCCCACTGGAGCGGGCGATGTCTTTGCGGCAGCATACTTCTGGCAGCTCCTACAGGGCAGCACTCCAACAGAAGGCGCGGATTGGGCCAACTGTGTTGCTTCGTTTGTCGTGGAGGGGTACGGTTGTTCTGGTATTCCTACTCTGGAGGATGTGCGGAGGCGCTGGGTTAACGGCGAGCGGCTCTAAGCGAGGGGCTCGTCCACCTCAATCCGGCGGTCGAGCCTCGCAACAATAACTCTCGTGATCTGGTAAACGGATGATGTCGTTGGAGTCTGACCTTCAGGTAGCCATGCAACTCGCAGACCTTGCTGATCCGATCAGCTTGGCTCATTTCCAATCCCAGGACCTAATAGTCGAGACAAAACCGGACGAGTCTTTTGTCTCGCATGCGGATCGCGAAGTGGAGAAGGCGCTTCGCAAATACTTGGCATCGGCGAGACCGCAAGATGCGGTGCTGGGCGAGGAGTACGGCGCGGGCGACGTGGCCTCAACACGCCGCTGGATTATAGACCCGATTGATGGTACGACGCGTTACGTTCGCGGCATCCCGCTCTTCGCCAGTTTAATTGCTCTTGAGCAGGACGGTGACTTGATGCTCGGCGTGGTCTCCGCCTCTGCCCTCAAGCGACGCTGGTGGGCGGCGCGGGGTCTTGGAGCATTTGCCGACGGGCGTCCAATCCGTGTGTCGTCAATATCAAGACTGGAGGACGCGCATGTGTCGCTGGGCAACCCGGGCAACTGGTTGGCGTGCGGCTTATATGAACGGCTCGGCGCAATCGCCCAACGCGCCGGGAGCACGACCGGGTACGGCGACTTCTGGCCTCATCTTCTTGTCGCGGAGGGCGCAGCTGATGCTGCCCTGGAACCGTCAGCCGCGGTCTGGGACTTGGCCCCCCTGAAAGTAGTTGTCGAGGAGGCCGGCGGCCGCTTTACAGACTTCGCTGGTGTTTCCACCGTCGCGGGCGGTTCAGCCATTGCGAGCAACGGGCTTGTGCACGACGAGGTCCTCCGGCTCCTCCAGCGGTGATTCTGGAGTGTATCAGCCGCCTCAATTTCAAAGTCGCGGGACCGTCTGCACGCTGGGTTACGAGGAACTGAGATTTTGAGAATGGGGCCGCTTTCGACTCGACTCTGCGCGGCGCTATTATTGCGCCTCGAAAAACTCAGAAAATAGAAAAGAAAGAAACCCCTGCTGCTGTAAGCCCGTGAAGAGCACCTTTAATTCCTTATCGGTTAACTTCTCGCTCAATAAATCATTAATTTCGACGATTGATCTTTCTCCATTGATGAGCCGTAGAACTGCAAATTCGGTCTGATTTATCTGAAATTTATAACCTGTCCGGGTTTGGACGTACCGTATTTCTGGTGCCCACTTACCGTTCTGGGCCTCCATCAAGCTGCTAATCGAAAGTTCGTTATTCAAGACTGGCGTCAGGGATTTGAAGTTATCAAGGTTTTTGATCGCTATTTTTGTCACTCGATAGTTGTGAAGATAAAGTACATCTATATTCGAACCTAAGAAACAGCGTATAGCCTCGCCGGGCGTTTCAACAATGGGCTCTCCTCGAATGTTGAATGAGGTATCGAGAACAAGTGGAATACCGGTCATTTCCATAAAATCTTCGATCAGGTTTCGATAATTTCCTTCAAAGCCCGGAGGGACCATTTGAACTCTGCATGTATTATCCACATGGCAAACACTTGGAATCAAATCCCGTTTCCCATCGAGCACCTCGGCAACGATGAGCATATAGGGACTTTCAACCTCCAAGTCGAAAAATTCTTTAGTGTATTCAGACAGCACCGAAGCGGCATAGGGGCGGAATGTTTCCCGAAACTTTACGGTTTGATTGAGACGATCCTTCATATCTTTGTTTCTTGGATCACATAAAATACTGCGGTGTCCGAGCGCTCTCGGTCCAAACTCACTTCCACCCTCATACCACCCGATGATTCTCCCATTGACTATATCCTGCGCAGCCCGTGGAGCGCTTTCTGTCAATTGTTCATACTTCACCAGTGGGTTATTCTGAAGTGCCGCTACGATTTCTGTTTCCGAATAAATCCGCCCGTGAAAATCATGTGAATAATGCCAGCGCGGGACACTTTTGCGCAGTTGATGATGGCCGTAAAGAGCGGCCCCGATTGCTATTCCCGTATCGTTAGCCGCCGGAGTTACGAACATCTTCTTGAAAGAGCTTTCGCGAAGGATTCGCCCATTCGCCACACTATTTAGAGCCACGCCGCCTGAGAGGCATAAGCTGTCAGCTTGCGTGTGGCGATAGAGCCGGTCTGCCAGGTAAAGCATGGCCTTCTCAAGTTCGTTCTGAATTTTCGCTGCCAGATCGCAACATGTTTTATCTAAATGGGCCGGTTGTGCTGTACGCGGTGGCAATCGAGTGATCCATTGTGTGTCTACTTTTATCCCCGATTGGGTAAAGCTGATAATTTGCCCTGGCAGAACGGTCGCATCTCCATAAGGTGCCAGACCCATAGTTTTGCCGGCGTGTATCCAGTGCCCAAAGATATACTGCGATGCCATGGAATACATATGACCGAGACTTGGGAAACGATAATAAGGTCTGCTTGCTTCCCATAATCCCCAACGTTTTTCGACTAATTGAATCTTTCCATTGCGGACGAGATAAAGGGATTCTGCCTCTTCCATTTCAGTAAACGGCGGGGCTTCACCTAACAGCGGACTGCTACGCCTTTGGTACTCGCCATAGCTATACCCGCTACCGTCAACAATTAAGATTGCGGCGTCCTCAAAGCCGGAGGCAATCCACGCATAGTAGGCGTGCAAAAGATGGTGAGAGGGGTTGCAAATAAGCAATCCTTTGTAATTCTCTTGCCGCAGCATGAGGGAAAAATCTGTTTGCTCGTATTCGTTAATGACAATACAGTCAACCGCATGAATATCTGCAAGCCCGGCCACATCAAGGCAGTATTTGACTGCAAGATGTGGATATCCCTCGTGGTGTTTTTTGCGTGTCAGTCGTTCCTCGGGAATAGCTATTTTTAGCTGCCCATCAATTAAAAGACAGACTGAAGCATCGTGGGCACCGTTGATGCCCATGACAATCGTTGGTTTGTGCGACATCGTAGTTTTCAGCGTCTTCCTTAACGCCAGCCAAGCAATATTACGATAACGGGGCAACATCAGGCGTTGCCGGCACTACCCCATCATCACATTAGGCCGAGGCGTTATATCTCAAGCTCGGCAGCAAGTCCCACTCCTTCCGTACCAAGCTCCTGCAACAGCTTACGCACCTGTTCCTGCAACTCATCGCTCTCTTCCTTTGCCTTTTTGAGAGCCTTTATTTTTGTATCGATCTTAGCTCGCCGTCTGGCTTGAACTTTCGTCCGTAGTTCAGCCCATCCCAAAAGTAGATCGTCTAACATAGTGTCCACTTCCTTTCTTCAGATTTAGCTTTCTGTGGCTAAAGTCAACAACTGAGATAAAACTGTTCATCGAAGCCAGGGTCGATGGACAGGTGTTCTACTATCCCTCCAAGAAATGTGAGTCTCGTTTAAGCGAGAGGCTTCAAGCGATATCTATATCACTTCTAAGCTATCACTTATAGTATCGAATATGGGTGGTACATGTTCCGGTTATGAAATATCACAAAGCCAAACTTCTTCGAACACGCTCATCTCCTCAGAAAGTCCGAGCAATGGGGTCATGTGGCGAGCGAAAACAGACTTCCATATCAACTGCGCGGCTATCTAAGGCCGCGGCCAGATAAGGATTGCGAGCGCAAAGATCAGAAACAATTTGGTGCCTTAATTCATTCACCCGGTCAGGAAATAGCTGAGGCAGGTAACTTAACTCCACTTCAAGCTGAACAAGGTGTTGCCCGTCCGCTTTCTCCTGCATGTGATAGTGAAAAGGCGTGGGCGCTATCATCCGGTTCAAGTCCGGATGCAAGAATGAGAGAAAGTGTGTGTGGCCCAGCTTGGCGGAATAGGGCCGGTTAATATCAGACAGAGAATCCAGCACGTCATCCACATCCATGAGCAAGAGCAAAGGGCGCGCTCTCTCGCCGGAAGCTAAAAACAGGCTCGCGTCGAGGCGGCCCTTGATTCGAAAACCAACGTCGTCATGCTCACACCTGGGTCCACATTCGACTACGTCTCCCGTCCAATATCGAATAAATAACTGGCGTTGAGAGAAGGGGTGCAGACCTGTCAGCACCAGCGCGCCCACCCCCGACTCGATAGGTTGATGGGAGAGCGGGTCGACAATTTCCGGAATCAAGGTTGGAAGGACAAAGTGCTGATACCCGCATTCCTGACACTGTATAGCCCCATTACTAGCAAATTCTGAGAGGCTATACGAATCAATGATCACTGCCTGCCACTGCTCGGAAAGAAAAGCTCGCCACTTGGTGGTGAGAGAAGCGCTGCTTGTGCTAATTCTCCTCACGCCAAACTCACTCGGTCGAAAATTCTCCTGTAGAAAGTAGAGGGTCAGTGTCTGTAGACTCGGAACAATAATAGTCATTGCCGAAATTCTGGATTCAGTTTCGGGGAAATCATACGAATTAGACAATAACTTTCGTAACCAGCGGTAGCTGCTTTCGTGCTGTACATCTGGAATGCGAATCACATTTCGAGGCGGGGGCGCTACGGGCAAGCTGTGAGAGGGATAATAGACATCAAGAATCAAAGGGAGTTTAGCATTGTTACCTTTATTGCTATTATTGACCAGATTCCAAACTTTGATAATTTCCTCGCATTCGGCGCGGTTCCTCCGCACGGGGAAGGTCTCGCCCGTAGTTCCCGAGGTCAGCGAAATGAAATCATCAACCTGCGGGCCGATTAATATTTCTTCGAGATTGGCGACCATAGTCTGTTTGTCGATGATCGGAAGACGCCATAAGTCCTCAACGGTTCGGACTTTCAGATAATGGTCACCTAGCGTTCGCTTGTAATATAGAGATTCTTTGACGGCGTATTGCAGGGTCGACAGAAGAAGGGCATTTCGAATCTTCGTTACCTGGTTTGCGAGAGTCATGCCTGGCTTCATACGTATTGATTATCACACTTTAGCGTTGACCATGCTCACTGAGCATCGGGCCTGGCTGGATGTTCGGATTGAGCAACGGTGCGCCTGGACGCTCCTTTTACAACCAGCCTGCCGGGAAGTTTTTCATGACCTCAATATCTTCAAACTTTTTACTTGTCCTTGCTCCATACCGTTTCACCCAGGCGGCCATGTTGCTTAATCCTTCTTCCAAACTATGCAAAGGTTGCGGTCCAAACACTTGACATATTTTAGTATGGAGTGAATAAGCATTTAAGACTTCATCGCGTGCCGGTAGATATTCGATGTTGGCCTCAGTTCCCATAACGTGCGCAACCATCTTGGCCAGTTCTTTCACGGTGTAGGGTTGATCCGCCCCGATATTGAAGACCTGATTATATGCCATCGGAACCTCAATGGATTTGGCTAATATCGGCGCAATATCTCGGATGTAGCTAAAAGCCCGTTTTTGAGTACCATCGCCAAAGATAGTCATCGGTTTCTGCTGTAGCAGTTGATTCATAAAGATGGCGACGACATTGCGGTACTTGTCACCAATGTTCTGCCCTTCGCCATACACATTGTGAGGCCGAAAGATAATATGATTTAGATCAAACATCCGTTTAGATACGATTAGTTCTTGTTCTACTGCTAGCTTCGCAATGCCATACGGGTCCTCTGGATGAGGTGGTGTTTCTTCGGTCATAGGCAATTCAAGGCTGCTGCCATAGACTGCTATTGAAGAAGTAAAGACGAAACACCGTACGTCGTAATTAATTGCTGCATTGATCAAGTTGATGCTGCCTATTAAGTTGTTCTCGTAATTGAACCGTTTAATGAAATGGCTCAATCCTTCAGCGGCATACGCTGCCAGATGATATACATAATCAAACTTCTCTTGCTCAAACAAATTACTTACCAAGCTCACATCGTTAATGCTCCCACGAACAAATCGTGCGCGGTTGACGATATTTTCGACGGAACCACCACTGAGATCATCAAGTACCGTCACCGTGTGACCACCTTTAATGAGTTCTTCAGTCGTATGAGAGCCGATGAGGCCAGCTCCACCAGTAACAAGAATCTTAGCCATATGTTCTTTCGTCTTAGTTGCCTGAACCATCCGACCTCTGCGGCAGCCCTTAAATACGCCGGCGAAATTCAAGCCTGGCTCTTATTCAGAATATCTGCCACCACAGAGGTAGTGGAGGCTTCCGGCATCCTCTTCACAATGTGGAGCCGCGCGCCAACGCTTCGCGCAGCGGCCACTTCGCTGGGATAGGTTTTAATACTCTCTTCACCGATGGCAAACACGTCGGGTTTGAGAGTCAGAATACAATCATCGGCGACTACATCATCATAGACAAACACCCATGCCACGTAACGCAGCGCAGCCACCACGGCCACCCGCTGCTCCTGCTTGATAATTGGCCTGCTCGGACCCTTTATCAACCTGACTGCATTATCACTATTGAGCCCGACCACGAGGGCCTCTGCCTGCTTGCTCGCTTCGCTGAGAAAATAGAGATGGCCGATATGGAGAAGATCGAAACAGCCAGTGCCTAAGACAACCGTTTGGCCCCGCAAGTTGCGGTGCAACAAAGAGAGGTCGGAGAACATAATGATATTGTCGAGCAGCATATACATCCTTCTGAAATAACGCTCTTCCGGGTTGATGCGCAACACGCCCAGTACTTGAGAGCCCTGGGTGGGGGCATACTGCTACCCGAGTATATCCATGTTCTTTCTAAAGAGACGCTGAAGTTTGGCAGGGCTGTTTCCATTACGTCAAGTTAGACTACCAGCATGGCTCCTTCGAACTCATGCGCAGTCTGAGAGGATTTACCGCACTTGACTTGAAAGTAAGGTTCTGTGGCTGCCCTGACAATTGTCTTTAGCTCGAAAGTAGGTCAAGAATTTCGTCTTGATAGTTCTGGTCTAGCATATCGCAACTGAAATAATAGCGGCGGCTCCGCCGTACGAGGTCGCTGAGTTGTGCCTTCATGTCCCCATAAGCCTGGGCGAAGCGGCGATAATCACCGCTATAGAAGTCGAGCAAATCTTCTTCCAGGCGATACACATTGATGGCTAGGGAAAACTGCTCTGCATAATTATATGCCTCCTGCTCGGAGAGCCTCGCAATAGTATGACACCCAGCCCCCCTGAAATCGACAACACACAAATTCTTGACCTCCACTGAATCGCCACTGTACGCGTCGAAAACCTTGTAAGGGTCTATGACTACCTCTCCTGGCTTAATGGCTGGGCTGCTCTCGTGAGCAGCAGCTAGGTCTGAAAACCAGGAAGCCGGTCTTATCCGCATTGCGCTCGCAACACCCTTCGCGTGGCCCTTCTTGATGAGCGAGTGGGTGTTCGTGACAAAGCGCGCCCCGCGCCGGCACAACTGGGTGAGGAATACGGTCTTTCCAGCGCCCCCACGGCCAAGGATCAGCGTGCCTGCGTGCCCGATTGCGAGGACCGCAGCTTTTAGGTGTAATGATCCGTCCTTGAGCGCATGCAGCATGAGAAAATACTTCACGAAATAGGGCCAGACCACCAACTCAAGCCTCTCGCCGAAAACGTAGTATCGTTGCCCGCGCGTCACAAGGTATACGGGCGACCCAAAGTGGTCCGTCACGTAATAGCCGTGGAGGAAGCTAGTCCCGCGATACGTGCGATCAACGTGCTCAAGGAGATACTCTCTGTCAAGAGCGCTCCCTTCGAGCGACACACACCACAGCTCGAACTGCGGTTCCTCGTTGTGACGCACGTTCCTGGACTTATGGCTAAAATACTGTAGTGCCGGAAACGCTGGAACATTGCTCACAAAGCGGAACATGACGGGCCCGAGCTGTATCGTGTCATCCGTCGCCACCGTAACTCGTTCCTGCACATAGCTGATAAATGGATCCATCAGTCCAGTCCCATCCTCCGATCTAAGTTCATACGGCGGCAGAGGCTGCGAAAGTCATCTGCGCGCGCTCGCGATTCATAAAGGGCATTGACGGTATGTACCAGAGTATCTACCGCATGCCTTGGAGTCAGCACGCGGGCTCTGGAAGGATTGTCGAGTAGCCCTTCAAATTCTGCTTTAATAAAGTCACCCTCGACCCAATCGATAACTTGGGTAAGCACATCCACAATGGCGTCGAAGCAGCCATGACGCTTGGCGGCGATGAGGATCTCGGTCGTCTTACGATCGTAGTCGCTGGCGTCGTCATAGTTGGCACAACTGAGATAGTGCTCAAGCTTGAAGTTGAGATGGCCCGGAAATCGGCGTTGCCTCGTTACTGAATTGGTGTAGGGAGCGCGCACGCTCATGATTTCGAGATCGGTCCGGTTGTAGGTGCCAAGCGTCACGTCGCGCAGTCCTCTTCCGAGAAGAATACTGGCGACCTCTGGTCGTTGAGCAAACGACAACCCGGCACCTGACTCAAGGTCCCAGGTCTCCGGTGCAAAATAGTCGCGAAAACACGCCGCGACCTCTGTCGCGGTACAAACGACCCCTAACTCTTCAACACAGGTCTGTCCGCGACACTGTGCGATTCTCTCAGCAGTAGTTGCCGGACCAGCTATTACGCGTGTCTTCTCGAAGTCAAGGATGTGATAGAGGAGGTCCTGTCCAGCCTGCTCCACGAGGATGTTCCGAGGGCTCATGTCCCCCCAGAGAACACCTCGGTCGTAGAGCGCATCGAACAGCCACCGAAAACAGGTCAGATGGGCCTGTCGCGTGGTCTGGTCGTCTTCGTTGAGCAAGATATCCTCAAGGGGAGTCCCCTCAGTCCAAACGGACAGAGCATAGTACCGATCCAAGTATCCATCGCGAATGATAGCAAACGGACTAACTACTTTTAGCCAGACGCCTGCGCCTTTGGCCGTTCGGCCTAAGAGCAACCGATCTTGGAATGGCTCCAACACCCGGCTCAGTACCGCTTCGTAGTTGAATAGTTCGATACGAAATCGTCCCGGCTTATGAGGATTATCGCGCTTGCTGACGATGGCGGTCCCGTCCGGCAAAAACCATCTCTTGACAACGCCCTGGCGCACGAGGGCATGGCGACTGGGGAGGTCGTCTTGCTGCTCAATGAAGGACCCCAATCGAGGGCCAATGTCATTGAGCAAAGTAAGCAGTGGCGACTGCCACGCGCGGTCGCTGAGGTAGATACTCAAGCCAGAGTCGGAACGAGAAAAGAGCTCTTCAAGGTGCCCGACGAACACGATAGCGCCATCGTCGTCGGGAGTCGCCGTGTGGGAGAATCGGGCGCGCGCTATCTCGTAGAGTAGCCGGTTCCTCTCCATGACGCTGTTTACGGTCACGATATGTTCGAACGCGTTTACGAGTGCCGCCGCGCCCGCACGTAGAGCCCATAGATAGTCCGCGACAAGGCGATAGTCAACGTTGGTAATAAGGCGCTGCACAACCTCCAGCACCCACTCCGGGTTCGTGTTCCCTGCGATTGTCTCTTTGATCCGCTGTGCTAAGTAGGCAAGAAGCGTCTCGTTGCGATGGTAGCGGAGGGAGGCGTTCGCGCCCGACTGCAAAAGGGCGGCGAGCGAGCAAGGCATAGAGACGTGTGACAAAACGGGATTGTGATCCTTGTCGGATGTCGGTGTCAAAGTCTAACCCCACGGAGTCGCGTCAATAATTGCTTAACGATATGCGAACCAATGAAGCCCGCTCCCCCTGCCGATCAAGCAGTATTTGTCATTCATCTCTATATTGGCAGCCAAAGAATCTTCCACCAAGCGCGTAGCATGGTAATTGGTTTAGTCGCCACGGGTTCCTGGGTCAGGAATTCCCATTGGACCTTATTCGTATCTTTACGCAAAGGTGATAGAAAATGAAGAAAGAGCAGGATGACAATCCGGGGAATGGCAACACCAGTAACTATGGTGCGTAATACAACATATTTCCACAGAGGATAATGTTTGCGGTAGAAACGATACTGGCCCTTGTACTTCAGCACGATTCGTTTATCAGCAGAGCGATTCATCGCTTGTCCACCAAGGTGGATGATTTCGGCCTCGGGGGTGAAATAAACGCGCCAGCCGGCTTTATGCATGCGATAGCACCAATCTATCTCCTCGGCATAGATAAAATAGCCTTCATCCAGCCCGCCCACCTGTGCAATCACCTCGCGTCGAACCATCATACAGGCACCATTGACCCAATCCACCTCACGAACTTGGTTATGCTCGCTCCACCAGGGGAAGCGCTGCTGCAAGAAGGGCCGCAAAAACGGCAGCCGGTGGAGCTCGGAATAACTCAGAAAATCGTTGAGCAAACTGGGGAAATTATCCATGGAGCGTTGCAGCGTACGGTCGGGGTTCAGGTGCCGACAACCGATACATCCCGTGTCAGGATGTACATCTAAGAAGCGAACCATGCCATAAAGCGTTGTGGGCAGCACTATCGTATCGCTGTTGAGCAACAGAATATAGCGGCCACATGCTTCTCTGAAGCCGATATTGTTCCCGACAGCAAAGCCCTTGTTTTCCGGCAGAGTAATTAAGCGGACTTGCGGCCACGCTTGTTGAACGAGCTCAACGCTACCATCTGTCGAGCCGTTGTCTACAACGATGGTTTCAAACGTGACGTGGTGGGTTTCTCGATACAGTGATTCAAGAGTTTGCTGCAATAAATCGCGGACGTTCCACCCCACAATCACTACTGAAACATCTGGCGGCTGAGTTTCTGTTTGTCGCTTGAGTGCTGACATCTTCTCTTTCCCTCATCGTTCGTGCTAGTCGCCGACGCAGGTTTCGATAGCAATTGCGTGCGGGCCACCAAGTCAGGTTACATGGGCGTAGGCACCGCACGCATTATTTGGGCAATAATCCGCCTGTGTGCGCCATCCAGTCAAGAATGGTGTTGGCCGCGCAGTCTATATTGTTATCCGAAACATTTAGTTCCAGCGTGCGTAGACTTGATTCCTGCACCAACCGACGCAGCAGTTCTTGCTCCTGCACGAAGGCTTGCAGATCATCATATTGTGAGGGGTTCTCTGAATACTTGAGCCGCTCAGCACGCGCCTGTTCAAACGTCTCGGGTGTCCGCACGCACAACACCAGATGGAAATTGAGGGCTGCTAATCGCTCCTCCAGCCACTCGAACGGGTAATCTTTTTTTGCGTGCATCAACTGATACGCCCGGGTGGAAATGTGGAAACGGTCAATGATCCAGTAATAATGTCGCTGCAACTCAAAGAGCCGAACCCAAGTAGCATAGGTTTCCATCGCAAGAGCCTCTTCTTGTGGCTCAAAAGTAATGAGGCTACGTCCCGGCGAAGATTTCGTTGGCCAAGAATTCGTAAAAGTTTCCCATTCAGATGAAATCAGCGGCAAATGATAGCGATGCTTACGCGGCCCCACAATACGGGAATGTTCGGCTAGGGCAAAAGCTAGATCGGTCTTAAGCGTGAGATGCGTTCCTTCCAGGATGACCTTTGGCTGTGGAAGAAGCTCTGAGGACATGTTTCCTCTCCTGTTTCTATGGGCCGTGACGACGTTTAAATTTCGTCCGTAGAGAATGTGTTTGAATATCCACCGAGATAATATTTGACCGTAGCCAGTCCAGTGATACTTATTGCCACTTCCTCTTCTAGTAATAACTCTAAGAGTTTATCGTCTTCATAAACGTTGTTCTTGATGTCTTTCTCGGAGTATTGCTGGGGGAAGGGATACTGCATTAGCAAACTGCGCTCGAAGAGCCATACAGAGCTATCTACCATTCGTATTCCATCCGGTTGGCCCTTGGGATCAGCTCGATCCTGAAAGATATTAGTGCCGCGTATCAATAGTCCCCTATCGCAGTAAAACTCGTAGAGTCTTTTCCCTTCTTCTGGATCGCGTACCCAGGGAAATCGGTGTTCAAGATAGGGCGAGCCATCGGCATGGTAGATCTTCCTGTATGAATGCACTGCCGAGCCTTTGTTTTGAACAGCGCAAGTGATGAGACTACTTAGGTGATTTGGTTCATATTCATTATCATCGTCCAGAAATGCTACCCAGCGCGCATCTGTCAGGCAGACGGCCCGGTTACGAAGATGTGCTGATCGAGCACGGCCCGAACGTTCGCCAGGCTCTCTTAACTCAAAATGCGACACTAACTTTCTCTGCGATGAACTCTCTATCTCCGCTAACGCTTGAACTGTTTGGTCACAATCATCCACCATAATCAGATGCACAATCTGACCGGGATAATCTTGTGCGCGTACTGAAGCGATGGCCCGCTTCAACAACTCGGGGCGCTCGCGCGTGATAGTGATAATGGTGATAGCCTCCGTCATAAATATCGTCCTGACGTTCTCTCAGCAAACTCACTGATCGGCTGCAAGGGCTACAAGATTAGCCTTCAATATCGCGTGAAGTTTCCAATGAGGTCAGAGTATTTTCTTCAACTGAGTTTCGAAGTCTGCCAGGGTGTCAAACTCTATAACATGGTGCAAAAGAGGACCGGGAGCCTTGTAATGTCGAATCCACACAGGGACCAAGCCTGCGCGTAGCGCCCCTCTAATATCCGTCGCCCAGTTGTCGCCAATGAATATGGCATCGTGAGGCTGCACGTCTAGTTTAGAACAGATATCGTTGAAAACTTCAACATGGGGTTTGCGAGCGCCGATCTCAGCGGAAACCGTGATTCCATCAAACTCAGGTAGGCCCGCCTGATCTAGGTGGGATTGTATAGCATAGTCCCAGTTTGAACAGAGACCGATCTTTCTACCATGTTGTCGCAATAGCTGAAGAACAGAATTGGCATGTGGCGCTGCCTTTTTTGTGGCCTGTTTTTCTATGTCTAATAACATCGAGATTATACTTTCAACCAGCGGCTCAGGAACCCCACTCAGCCTCACAAATTGGCGTAGATTGACACGTTTCCACTCATTATAATTGGGGGTACAGTAGAGACTAGGTGTGACACAGCCATCAAACCCGTCAGCTTCAAACATCGCCTGCAATTCAGGATGACTGTTATAACCAAGCTCATTGAGGGTCTCCCACATTTGGGGCGGCTCTTTATCTATTTCTACGAGGGTTCCATAAAAATCGAAAATGAAAGCCGTGGCGGAACCCAGACGTGTCTGTATCGAATTCATGAGAACGCCCCTGAAAATGGCACTCGTCATAGCACTTGAGCGGCACTTGGCATCAATTGGACTCGGAGGCCCAATTGCTCTAGACGATGCGCTGCAAATCCGCGACCACTTCGGCATCTGATCGCCGCGCGGGGCCGCCGCCCCGGTCAGAGAACGCGACCCGACACGGGCGGGACTCAGAAGGCGGTCGTGATGGTGGGGAAGTCCGGGCCGCCGATCGGGTCGCCGACCTCGCAGCCAACCTTGTCGTACGGGAATCGCTTGTTCCCGAGCCAGATCGTACCGCCCGCAATGTAGCGAAGGATGAAGGCGTGGCGGTTGTTCGAGCTTCTGTTCGGCCCCGACGCGTGCCAGAGCAGCGCATCGTGGAACCCGCACTCGCCAGGCTGTAGGTCGTAGAAGACGACTTCATGACCCTCCGCCGCCGGGTCCTGCGAGACCTCAGTGACATCGGGGCGGTCCTCTTTCATGAACGAGCGGGCGTTACCAAACCCAACCGGCAGCCGCTCGCCCAGCTTGTGCGAGCCGGGAACGACCAGCATCGCGCCGTTCTCGACCGTGATGCGGTCAAGCGCGATCCACACCGTCACCGCGGCGGGTGTCGCGAGCGGCCAGTACGCGTAGTCCTGGTGCCAGGGCAGCGTCTTGGTCTGCGGATTTTTGATCACGACGTTGTCCTCCATGATGACGACCTCCTCGGAGCCGAGCAGTTGCCTCGCCATGCCAGCGATGACCGGATCGGTTACGACCTTCCGGAACCGCTCGTCGCGCTTCCAGAGGTTAAAGAGGAACGGAAACGTGTGGGGCTTGCTTAGCTCGCCGTACTCGTACTCGAAGGTCACTTGCCCGCTCGGCCCCGCAACGCGCCGAACCCGGATCGGATCGGTGAGCTCATACGTCTCCGACTCGATCCGCCGGGAGAGGTGATCGTCAAGTGCCTGGCGCAACTCCTCGACCTGCTCTTCGCTCAGGACGCGGATCGGCACGAGATAGCCCTGCTCCTGGTAGCGCTTGATCTCATCGTTCGTCAGCGGCTCCGTCCTCACGTTACTCATTTCGTTCCTCCTTCGTCATAATCGGCAAGTGGAACTGGCCCCGCGTCTCTTTCAAATACGGCTTCAGATGAGAGGCATCTTTCCAAATCATGCTGATTTCCGGATGATAAAAAGCGCACTGAGTCATACTCATGTGCTCAACACACTTTCGGGTGATATTTCTTGAGCTTCGCTTGGAGAAATTCCGGCAATATCATTGTATCGTCAAACTGCTTTTCCCACCGCCGTTGAAATGCTTGACGCTCGACATCGCTGTAAAAATGCTTCATGAAATTTGAGAGATACATATGTTCCGCATACTGGCGAGGAATACGCGCCTGCTGTTTGAAAGCTTTGTATAAGCCACCGTATCCATTGTCAGCGCTGGTATTAATTCGCTCTATCTTAATAGAGACATTAGAACCCAACCAAGACTGTAAAGCTGCCGACTTTTCTTCGTCTGGGATTTCCAGTTTCATCACCAATAAGGAGATATTATCACGCTCAATCACCTGCCAACCTTTTTCCACCGGAAAGGAAGTTTCAAAAATATCAATGCCTAAGTGTTTTTGAATTTCGTTGGCAAAAAACTCTCCCGGGACTAATGAATGCGCGTATTCGACCTCGAACACCTTATAAAAATCACGCAGTAAATAATTGATCCGAGCTGCATCCGTTCGCTTCCCGGTAAGGCTCTCATAATTGTACATATACAAAGATAAGAGACGCTCAATCGGATCACGAACCATTGTGACGACTTTTACGGACTTATTTTCCAGTACCCAGGGATACCCCCATCGTTTCAACCAAATTTGCCGGCGATTGACTTTGCGCAGTTCTTTGGCGGCAAGCGACGGAACTCGAAAATCATTTATTCGATGAAAATTAAACACAAACGGGAAGCTGGAGCGCACCAATGCAGCCTCAACTGAGGTTGTCCCCACTTTCCCCATAGTGTACACAAACACCGGCTCTGGTTGAGCATTCGGAACCGCGTAAAAATAAAAAGGGCGAAATAGCAGTACTGATAGCCATCCAGGCGCATTATAACGTAAGTAATCCAGGAAGCGATTGCGGAGAGTTTGCCGCCAGGGATGAGAAAATTTGCGATAAATTTTGTGCAATCCGCCCATGCCGTCCATCCGCTTCTTGCTTCAGGCAATTAGACCTCTCCTCAAAAGAGGAGGGTTACAATGGGGAGCACTATTGTAGCCAAGCGCTGATTGATGCTGAACCTAAAACATCAGTTTCCCCAATATAGACTTCCGACAATTGGCTTGTCTCTATTTCGTCTATCATGATATGAGGGATTATTTGGGCTTTCAAGAAGAAGGCGAGGGCTTCATCGGAAAATGTCTGATCCGGGATGTTTAGACAAACAGTGTCAACCTGATTAGCTATGAGTGTTTTTTTAATGTTATGAAGCAACTCTTCATACTGGGCTGACAATAATAAATCATGGGGCAGGCCCTTCGCACTTACCGTTGTCGTCAGTGAGGGAAATCTGGCCTTCAACGATCTCAGTTTTTCTACTGGAGACCACTCACACAGCACATCATTATGGCTTATGTAATGGAAATGAAATTCGGAAACAAATGTATGGGCCATGCATTTAGCTGGGCCAATTCTGGCAATTACCTCTTCAACATAACGCCATCCACGATAATGTTTGCAATCCACGATCACCGGAATACTAGCTTTGGATAGTAATTCCACCGCTTCCCATAGTGGCATAGAGCGATCCCAGGGGCTGGCGCTTTTCTCATAAAATTCTCTGGAGTGACCCAGGTAGGGCCTCCCCGCCTCATCAACGCAGATATCGAGGTCCATGCTCTTCTCTGTGTCAATTGCTTCCTGAAGGGAATCCCTTGTAACTTCATGTGTATGATAGAAAACAAAAGGCTTTTTGGAGCTGAGAATCTTTTGCGCAAGTGATAGATTCATATATTTGTTCAATGAAACCATAGTTAATTAGTTGGCCCTGATTCTATCAATACAGAGTTGGGACTAACTACCGCACTATCTTAGAATGAATCACAGCGAATCCGCAGCAGCGGCTCTCGGATTTTCCCGCTTCAATTAGAAATCAACGCAAATAAGGTGGAGAAACGCACAAGCGAAAGAGTTTTCGCCCGGCTTTATTGCTGAACAGTTTTCAGGACGAGCGGAAATTCCGAGAGGCGCTGCTCAGGGCGGACAATAGCACCTTCCAGGACGATGAGGTAATTTTGCAGCAACTCTCTGATGGCTGCGGCTTCATGGCGTTCGAGTTCGTGAGTAATGCTCACTACCAACTGTTTTTCATTCCCCCGCACAAACACCTCCAGTCCCGGCGGTGATAATGATTTGGACCTGGGCTGCGGAAGCTTGATCGAGGCTAGAGCTAATCCCGGCATCTGTGCCGCTGCTCCGCTTTGCGGCGCGTTATCTTCCCTACTTTCCGCCCCCATCACCATATTAAACCTGATGCTCGAATAAGTCCTGGCCTCATCCCACACTTTAGAGCTATTACTGTGGAACTTAAAAAAAGGTAAATCTTGATGATCGTAAGCTTCGAGAACCACAGTTCGCACACGCTGCAATAACTCGGAAAAAGTCTCTACGCCGGAAAGTCTGACGCGGAGCACTATGTAGTCGGCAAACCACCCTATCACTCCCTTGGTTTCGGGCCGATTACGGTTCGCCACCGGCGAAAGGATTCCAAAATCATCCTTGCCAGTGTATCTGTGCAAAATAGTTATCAGCGCCGCAAATAGCAGCATAAACAATGACACTCCCTCACGCTGGCTCAATTCTTTCAGCGACTCAAGCAAGGCCGCGGGCACTTTCAGATGTTGAGTCTCGACAGTCCGCTCGCTCATCTCCCTAGGGAGAGGTCGTTCGAATGGCAGACGTATTTCCGGGACGGGCTTGAGGCCATCAAGCTGGCGCTTCCAGTAGGAAGTCAGGTCTTCCAGCACCTGTCCCTGCAACGTTTCCCTTTGCCAATATGCATAGTCGGCAAATTGTATGGGGAGCTCGGCGAGAGGTGACGGCCTACCTGTCGAAAAAGCTCTATACAACGTCCAGCTATCTTTAACGAGTAAATCCATTGACGTGGAGTCAGCGATAAGATGAGATACACTGAGCAACAAGAGGTGATCGTTTTCGTCAAGTTGAGCCAAAAGGACTCGCCACAGCCTCTCTTCGCTTGGGTCGTATGGCCGCCGCGCTTCCTCTGCAAGAATTCTCAAAGCCTCTTCCAGATGTTCGGCCTCAGGAACATCACGCAGGTCAGTGACCGGTATGCTGAGCTTTGTGGGCGGATCAATAATCTGCGCTGGCCGACCATCAACCAGTGGAAACCTCGTCCGCAAAGCTTCATGACGACGCGCCAGCTCGTTAACAGTCATCTCCATCGCTGCTTCGTTAAACGCTCCCGTCAAACGAAAACACTTACTGAGGCTGCCCACATCAACTTTCGGATTAGACCGGACTTGCTCCAGCAAATCCTCCAGGAGAAAGGATAAAGGCAGCTCTCGATCACGCGCGACGCGCTCAATAGGTGCTTGAATGTTCCGGGAGAGGCTCAGGGACTTTCCCTGTCTCCGTTTTTCAAGCAAAGCTTGTTTGGCGGGCGAGAGTTTCGCCAATCGTGAGGAGAGTGTCGGGCGCTTCAGGTCGTCATCCTGTTCATCCATTTTCCGCCTCAATCCTTCGTCATGTTTCGCATAAGATAGCAGAACTAAGGAGCGGCGTGAAAGTGCGAGTGCCGTAAGTGTGGGAGGCAGCACTTGCCGCTTGATGCCAAACTGGATGCGACTCTTAAGTTATTTGCACCAGAGCCTCGCAATTGAGGTCGTTAACCAAATACTGCCCGTGGGAAACCGCCGTTGCATTTGCTTTCACCGCTAACTAAGATTGCGTCTGCTGGCTATGAAACTGTTGCTCCAGGGACCTTCCTTCTGATATTCGGTAAACGACCAGTCTGGCATCGTTGCTATCCATTCATTGAAAGCTCTCTGCTCTCCCAGGTTGGGATTTCCACGAAAACAGTACCAATCATCGAAAATAATGATAGTTCCATCTGTCAATAGGGGCTTTACGAACTCCAAGGCAGTTTTGGCCGAAGCATACAAATCGCAGTCCACGTGAATGATAGATGCCTTCTTCATTCCGTACTTCCTGATCGTTTCTTCTGTGCATGTTTTGTCAAACATGCCAGTGACCGATACCACCTTACTCAAAGCGACACCTGCTTTGGCAAGGTTTTCACGGAAAGTGTTTTCTGTACACGCATACTTACCTTTGGCAAAATCCCTTGATTCCCTGTCAATGCCCTCAGGTTCAGGCAATCCTTGAAATGAATCAAAGGCAAAGAATCTCATCTTCTCCCAGATTCTTTTTATCTCCGCCGCGTCTTTTTCTGTGCGTTCTGCAAACTGGGGTCTCTGGTGTGGCTCGAAAACATTCTTGATGACATGATACGAGTATATGAATGACCCCCCTGAATAAACACCGAATTCCAGATAGTCCCCTTCGACTTTTTCGGCGGCAATGATATGTGCAGCCTTGTAGATAATGGTCTGTTCGAGAGGAGGAGCGTTGACGCTGATGAATCTGGTGGCAGCCGCAAGTTTACGCGCCGGATGAAGAATGCGCTGAACTATTTTTTTCATCGGTTATCGCCATATAAGGTTATACAGTTATCTGCGCGTCGGGTAAGTGGTTTCCATGATTTTGTGTATGCAACAACGGCGTGAAGGTTATCCAGCAAGAGCGGGAAGACTTATGGGCTCAGTTAAAGATGCGAGCGCCTCTGAAATTGCTTGATCGCCTTCGCCACGGAGGGGATTCCTTGAGCCGAAGCTGCTGGAAGTTGTGCATCGCGGTCGAGCTTCGGCCGATCACCGTGCGCTCGATCCATTTGGCCCAGCGATCCTCCAGATCACCCGAGCCCCATTCGAGCGGCTTCCCGAAGAAGCCGCCACCCTCGGCTTTGCTGGCGGTGTTGCTCCGCTCGCAGGACATCCGATCGGTTGCCTTCACCACGGCACCGGGCGCGGGCGCAGGTTCGCCAAGCGTCGCGGACCCGCGCCGCGCTCTTGCCTCCTCGAAGTAGCACATCCAATTGAAATCCGTCCGAAACGTCTTGCCCACATCTCGGTCAAAGGTTGGCAGGATGACCAACTGCTTCTGATATTCGATGACACTGGCAAGATTCGTCGCCAACGGATATTGATCGAGCAAGTATGCCTTCAGTGCGTCGAAGAACTGGTCAATATGGAGACACGCTTGCACGTATAACCACCGGAACGGTTGCAGTGCGTACGGGAGCCTCGGCAATAACTCGACTTTCATATGATCGCTGGTGTCTTCGTTCTCCAGAAAGTCCAGGTAGTGATTCGAAACGGCTTGATACCACTGCCGAGTCAAGGCCATGCGCTGAAACCCCTCCTCGATCAGCCGTTCGTAGAATTCCAAATACGAGACGTGGTGCGTCAAGCGCAGATATACGGCGATGCGCTGGGTTAGACTGGCGGTGTGCAGCGCCTTGATGAAGGCCGCGTAGGTGGACATCTTGATCCAGTCTTCACGTGAGTATGTCTTCGACTGGACGACGATCTTCTCCCGCTTTCGGATGATGTCTCTGCTCTTCGCGTGAAACTCCCGGAGCGTTTGATCGAACATGACGCGCTTGATCGTCTTGATTTGCCAGGTGTCCATGAAGCTCTTCTCGGCAGCCGGCGCATTGGGTAGGAGATGGTAGGCTTGTATGAGGTAGTCCTCATGAATGCCCCATTCCATCAGATCCGCCAGGCAGGCTTTCCACAGCGCGTAAGTGTCGCCTGGAATGCCAAGGATGAGCTGCACCTCGATAGGGAAACGAGCTTCCATCATGGCTTTGACGACCTCGACCTGCTTCTCGGCAGAGATGTTGCTCCGCTCCGTGGCAGCCAGGACCTCTGGCCTCGTATGTTGAATGGACAAAGCGTGCGCCGTACAGATGCCGCTTTGGGCGAACTTCTGGGCGATCGCGATCACTCGATCGGGATGGTTCTTGGCAGCGCTGTAGTAGATATATCGCGGATGTCCATTGTACTTCTCGCGCGTCGCGTTCAGAAGATCCGCGATTTCGACATCCCGCGGGAAAATGCCGAAGTTGGCGTCGGCCAACATGACGCAGCCGATCTTCATGCGTCCCAGCCAGTCAATTTCGGCTTCGATTCTCGCTATGTCGAAACGCCGTATCTTCGACATCGTATTCGAGCCCCAGTCACAAAAGCTGCACGCATAGGGACAGCCCCGATTCGTCTCGATTATGACATCGAAGGAAGCGGCTCCGTAGCGTTCGAGCAGCCGCTCGTAGTAGGTACTCTGGGCGACGTAAGGGCTGTGGTCGAACACGGTCGGAACCTGTGCCGGACCGGTGCAGATATGCCCGTTTCCGTCCGTCCCGGCCATATACAAACCGCCGATGTCCCGAAAATCGCGGTCGTCCCGCGATATCTTTGATAAGAGCTTGTTGAAAGTGATTTCGCCATCCTTGACGGCGACGATATCAATGTAGGGATATTTGCGAAAGAAATCTGGATCCTTGTAGTCCGGCTCCGGTCCCCCGGCGACCACCAGACAGTTCGGGTTGCGGGCCTTGACCTGCTGCGCGATGCCGCACTGGACTTCCCAATTCCACGTGTAGCAGCTCAAGCCCAGCACGTCAATCGTCAGGTCCTGATAGGGCTGAAGCAAGAAGTCGGGCATGTCGTTCTGCCAGATGGGCTCCAGCCACTCGTACGGATCATCCTCATCGCCGTGACGCTCCCAGTACGACTTGAGAATGGCCCACATGTAGGGAAGGTACGGCTTTGCATTGTCGAATTGAAGCTCACCCGTGATCCCTTGCGGCTCGCTGATCAAAACGGTCTTGTGGGTTGCGTTGTACATCTCTTCACCTCCCTCTACACGTTAGCTCTCTCTCTCTGCATCCGTCAGTAGACGGTTTTTTCAGGCCCAAGCCAGAATGGCAGGTCGGTGCGGCGCTCCGCATGGAAGCGAGTTCGCACGTGCCTGGTGCCGTCCACCAATTGTTCAGCCGTAAGATGTTTGGGGATGAAGCTTACATTGGCGGGGTCTTCGCTCTCGCTTATGCGCATTGGGGTCTCGATCAGCCGCCCTTCCTTTTCTAGCCTCTGATAGAGGGTCGTTCCGGGGTACGGGCACAGGACGTTAGCGTATAAGGTGCTGACCTTGTTCTCTAAAAGAAAATCAACAGTCGCATCGAAGATGTCGGGTGTGTCATTATCCAGGCCGAAAATGATGTTGATCTGTATCTCCACACCTCGCTCGTTCAGCATACGAAGAAGGTGGCGCGCCTCGTCGAGGGCAAAGAAGTTCTTGCCCATGGCGTCGCGATTGTTCGTGAGGACGCTCTCCAGGCCGAAAGCGACCGACCGAAGCCCCGCATCAACGGCCAGTTCGGCAACGTCCATATGCCGCGCCAGGTTCAAGTCCGTTTGGCACGTCCACTCCAGGCCGAGCGGAATCATCTTGGTGAGGAGTTCGCGCGACCGCTTCGGGTTGACAAGGAAGTCGTCGTCACGAAAAACAAGCAGTTTTGCCCCGTACTGCGTCTTGTACGTCTCAAGCTCCGCAACGACCTCGTCAACCGGTCGAAAGCGCCATGGGCTGTACAGAAACTCGCTGCAAAAGTCACACGCGCGCGGGCAGCCGCGAGAGGTCATCGCAGGGAATACGTGCGGCGGGGTGATGAGGGAGAAATTCACCAAGTCAAAACGCGGGACGGGAAGTCCTTCGAGGCGCATGAAGCTGTCGTGGCGGTAAACCTTCTCAAGGCCCTTCAGGCGGGCGTCCAGGAGAAAGGAGCCCACAGTCGGCTCTGCATCACCGACGACGACGGCGTCGAAGGAGCGCGCCAGCATGGGTACGAGGCGGTTGTTGTCCTCGACCGTGACGGGACCTCCCACGATGCTCTGGACTCCCAGCCCCTTCAGCCTTCGGGCCAACTCCTCCGCGCGCTGCATCTGTCCTAAGTGACGGGTACAGGTGATGCCGACCAGGTCGAACGACGCCAGATCATAATCTTCCTCGATATCTTCGCAAACGTCGTAGGCAAGCGTAACGTCTATGTTGGACGTCACGTCGGGGTCGGGTGACATGAGCGCGGCCAATAGGGGTAACGTCAAGCTGAGCGTGGAGGCCGAGCGCAAGGAGTCTCGATAGGTCTTGTCCTTCTTCAACCCATCGTGGGTGTATGTCGATGGCTCGATCAAGAGCACTCGCATAACTACACCTCCAGGCAAGTTTTAGAATCTGTTTGAAAAAAGAGTTCCTTGCTCGATTCAGGGTTTCACCGCATTTTTATTGTAGGATATTTTTCACTTTGCGTCACTCCGAATAAGACTTGAATGTTAGGGAGCGATAGTGCGGCACCTTTCTTCAAATCCTGTATAGCATATCTCCAACGTCTTCATGATGTCGGATGCAGTGTGCGCCGCAGAAATATGCTAGTGAGTCCGGGAATTGGTTAATATACAGTGTTTGATTAATCTTAAGAAGCACGCTACAGTTCCTTGCTACGGAGAGGGCGCGGCTATCAGGCAGCCCCGACGAAAGTGACATTTCCACCAGCTACGTGATGCGGACAGGATCCTCACAATGCTGATGTCTATAATAGAGTAGCTATCGCCGGGACACGCTATCGTCCTGATATTTAGACTTACCCAAAATCTACTGACATTCAGGCTCCACTGCTGGTTCTAATCGGGCCTGAGGAAGGGAGTCGAACCATTGGAGCTACCACCGTCTGCGAGCCGATTCGAAATATCGGAGAAATGGTTGCAGCGCGCTAAAACCTGCGAGGCATGGGCAGCAACACGCAGTCAAATCCGCAAGGGCGATCAGTTCATCGAAGGGGCATATCCCATCTACGCCAGTTACGGGCGAGGCGCTTATTTCTGGGATGTTGATGGCAACCGGTACATTGACTATATGCTGGGTTATGGAACGGTTATCCTCGGTCACGCGGATGCGCGGGTGAGAGATGCAGTGGCCCAAGAGTCTGAGAAAGGTGTCTGCCTTTCACCACTCTGGAGACCTTGCCAGGTTGAACTGGCGGAATTGCTAACGTCAACGATCCCTGGCGCAGAGATGGTATTCCTGATGAAGACTGGATCGGATGCGACCAGCGGTGCTCTCCGGCTCGCGCGAATCCACACTGGTCGCAGCAAGGTTGTGCGATGGGGCTACAACGGTTGGCACGATTGGGCGGCTCCGCGCCAAGAAGGGATTCCAGCATCAATTCGTGCAGAGACACTCACCTTTCGCTACAACGACGCGGCCTCGCTTCGCACCGTATTTGAAGAGCACCCGGACCAAATCGCTTGCGTCCTGATGATGCCGTTTGAGCTTGAGCACCCGTTGCCGGGATTTCTCCAAGAAGTCCGAGACATAGCGCACGAGCACGGGGCGCTCTTTATTCTTGATGAGATGCGTTCTGGTTTCCGTATGGCACTGGGTGGAGCGCAGGAATACTTCGATGTGCAGGCTGACCTGGCGACATTCAGCAAGGCCATGTCGAACGGCTATCCGATCTCGGCAATCGCAGGTCGTGCTGAGATTCTACATTGCCTCAGCCGCACACACATGGCATCTACCTTCTACGCCAATTCCGCAGAAATGGCGGCGGCCATGGCAACGATCTCCGTGTTGAAGGAGTCGGACGCTATCCCACACATCTGGGCGATGGGCGAAATGTTCCAGCGGGGTCTCTCCGCCCTCATCGACGAATACGAGGTTCAAGCACAGGTGGTTGGCTATCCACCCTGTCCATTTCTACTCTTCACTGCGCCTGATGAGAATGAGCGCGAGGCTGCTAAGATGGTGTTCTACACAGAGACGACCAGGCACGGCGTGCTGCTTCATCCCAATCACCACTGGTATACATGCGCAGCGCATACAGAGGATGACATCGCGCAGACACTAAATGCATGCAGAAAGGGCTTTGAGGCGGTGCGCCGTCAAAGCGATGAGCAGACGGGTGATTGAAGCTACGACCGTCCAACATTCTCTCGCGGAGAGAGCTGACCTGAACCTCTCAAAATGATGAATTTAATGATGAGCGATCAAGTTGATCTACACATACATACGTCGTACAGCAGTGACGGCGATCATCCACCTGACGAGATACTCCAGATGGCCCAAGACCTCGGGCTTCGAGCCATCTCAATAACTGATCACGACTCAGTAGAAGGTTCTCGTCTCGCCCTCATGTCTTGCCAGGATTACGGCTTGGAAGTCTTACCCGCCGTTGAAATCACGACGTTCTTTCATGGCAAAGAACTCCATATCCTGGGCTACTTCATTGACATCACAGCACAGGGTGTTCTAGACAAGTTGGCCACAATACGCAAGTTCGATGAGGCGCGGAGCCGGCAGTTGATTCTTCTTCTTCAGGGAATGGGAATAGACGTGACTTACGACGAGGTCAAAGCTCATTCTCCCACTGCCGCTCCCAAGTGTTCGCTGATTATTAAAGCAGCTATGACCAATGGACGTAACGTTGACCTGCCGATGCTTCAAGCATACATTGATGGCCCCAAGTCCGACCAGCCTTATCATAACTTCTTCCTGGATTACATGCGGCCCGGCGGGTCCGCCTATATCGAGCCGCTAATGCGTTACTCGTCTACAGACGCAATCGAACTGACGCTCGCCCACGGGGGCGTCCCGGTCCTGGCGCACCCCGGAGGAAGCCTTGCGTTTCCGGGCGATATCGAGATCATTGATGTGCTGCGCCGCCACGGACTATGCGGACTGGAGGTCTATTCCAGCTATCACACGAAGGCCGACGAGCGGGTTCTCGCCGATTACTGCGCGCGGAACGAGTTGGTAATGACTGCCGGATCAGACTTTCATGGAGCTACGATCAAACCGAACATTCGTCTAGGCGTCATGCCATATCATCCCTATGCTTTGGTTGAAATCCTGAAAGAGAGAAGGCTGGTGAGCCTACGAACCTGATTCCAGGCGACACGGACATCCGAAAGGATTTTTATGGATAATTACCGCCCAAACACCTACGGCGACTCAATGGCGGACATCTATGACCAGATACAGGGAGAGCGCGACGCTCTGGCTGCGGCAGAATTTCTGGCACCATTAGCCAGACACGGTTCCGCTCTGGAATTAGGCATTGGGACTGGCCGTGTAGCCTTACCGCTCAGCGCTCAAGGAATACGAGTTCATGGGATTGATGCTTCATCCGCCATGATAGAACAACTTCGCGCCAAGCCAGGAGGAGATAACATTCCTGTGGTCCTGGGCGACTTCTCAGACATCCCTATTGACGGCCACTTCAAGCTGATCTTTGTCGTCTTCGGCACATTCTTTTGCCTCACCTCGCAGGAGAGCCAGGTTCATTGCTTCCGAAAGGTAGCCCAACACCTCACGGCTGACGGCGTATTCGTGCTGGAAGCATCTGTGCCAGACTTTTCGGCTTTCACACGCGGTCAGAATGTTAGAGTATCCAGCATTGATTTGGATCGTGTTATACTGACAGTCACACAACACGATCCAATCTCCCAGCGGACAACTACACAGCACGTAGTGGCCACGCAGAGCGGGATTCGCCTGATGCCGGTCTACGTGCGTTATGCCTGGCCCAGCGAGCTAGACCTGATGGCTCAAATAGCTGGCCTGGAATTGAAGGAACGATGGGGAGACTGGCATCACAATTCGTTTACCGCGACCAGCACGCGTCATATCTCGGTCTATGGGAGGCGGACGGACAAACTGATCAGTCAATGAGTCGGCAGGCGCTGGGAAGTTGGGTGAAAGTTACCGCCACATCAAGAGGATTAAGGAGGGGCTTTGGGCATTAACGCAGCACTGGTCGGTTTTGGCGCTGTTGCCCGTCATGGGCATCTACCGTGGTATTTAAATCACCCGACGGTGGAGCTTACAGCCGTGGTTGAGCCGACGGCACGCGGACGAGCGGCAAGTCAAGCTCTGATGCCAGACGTTCCCGTTTTCTCAAGCCTCGATGATTTGCTAAGGGCGCAGAAAGTGACCTTCGTTGACATTACGGCGCAACCCGCTGCACATTGCGAACTAGTCATTAAAGCTGCGGCGACCGGCATCCATGTCATTTGCGAGAAGCCATTTGTCACAAGTTGTCAGGAGCTTCAGGAAATCGAACTGGTACGACGCCACAGCAGATCAATCATCGCTGCTTGTCACAACTGGTATTTCGCACCGGCAATTCGCAGGGGCTTGGAGTTTGTTGCCGCCGGGCTAGTCGGAGAGCCTAACAGCGTTTACTTCGCTGCGCGTCGGCCTCAATCAGCCAGAGGCGCAGATCATTGGAAGCCAACATGGCGACAATGCGCGCGCGAAGGCGGTGGCATCCTTGGTGATCTGGGCTATCATGGGTTCTATCTGACATCAAGAATCTTCCAGTGCGCCCCAATCTCCGTTCAGGCCGATTGCATTCATGTGGCTGGTTCCGAAGAGGAAGCTGAAAGTGCCGCCTCTGTAGCGCTTGATTACGGTCAGGGGAAACGCGCCGAATTTGCGCTGAGCTGGCTCAATCCCGTCCGGGAAACTGTACTTCAGGTGTATGGTTCGCGCGGCAGTCTCGTCATTGAAGGAGATGCCCTTCGTCTTAGGAGCGACGGAAAGAACGACATCGAAGAACGCTTCGAGTCATTAACCGTTGATTCCTGGCACGCGGCCTGGATCGGCGATACTCTTGACTGGTTTCTCGGAGAGATCCAGAACGGTGACCTAAATACCTGCTGGCAAGACATCCAGTGGAGTGTTTCCGCATTGGACGCTGCCTATGATTCTATCAAGTCAGGGGAAGCCATCGCAGCGTCAATTCACTGACTTGGTCTCTGCAAGATGATATTCACCCTCTACAGCCATGCACGGGTAGCCTATAGAGCCAGGCGTAAAAGAGCTGGCGCGCATGGCGGTTCATTATCGCGTCGCCACGTCATGGGATTGCGCACCGCTTTCCTCTGACCGCCAATGCGTGGCTGCCCGAACCCACCCATCAAGATGCATAAGGTGTATTTGAGGCAAGCTGCCGAAGGCACAAATTCCTCAACACGATGCCACGGTCGCTCAAAAAGCCGCAAAAGGAGAAGTCGCTATGGACGACTATTCAATCCTAAAATGGGCTGCCGGTTCCATGAAGCCTCTTCCTCATCATCTCGACTTCGATGCGGATATTCTTATTGACTTGGTCGCTCTCCACAACTTGTCGGGGCGGTTCATTAGACGCCTCGCAGATCGAGCGTTACCCTGGGTGACTCCGAAGCTTAAAGATGCTGTCCAAGACCTCCACTTAAAAACAAGGTCGCAGGTTGTTGAGAATGCGACTGCAATGAGACAGATCAGCGGGCAGCTTCCTCATAATGTTGGGGTCATAATCATCAAGGGAATGTCCACCTATATCCTGACAGAACAGGATTACACTATGCGGTGCGGTGACATTGATGTTTTCAGCAGCGATAGCGCAGCGCTCGTGCGAGCGCTCACAGAAATGGGCTATCGCCAATCGAAAGCGCCATTTCTATATGAGGTTGGAGAATATAGTAAGGGGGCCATTGAAATTGACGTCCACTCGTATTTCCCTGTCTACTCCTACTCGGAGTCGCTGTTGAGTGCTAATCTGACGCCCGATAGTCATCCGGATATCTGGCGCCAAAGTTACCGAATGCACCAGCATAAAATCTCTTATGACAACTTGAGAAGCAACGCATATCGCAGTAGAGCTATTAACACCGAAGGCATCACTGTGCCTGACCCGAACATGCTCGCGATCATTCTCTGTTCACATGCCTTCTTGAATTACACAAATATGTGGTCAATTTCGCATCGTGAAAAAGCCTATGTACGGCTCGGCGAAATCGCAGACCTGTTCGACCTCGCTGCCCATCCTGCGTTCAGGAGCGCGAAGTTCCTGTCGCTGGTGAAGCAATTTAGTGCAAAGGATGCGGTCGAGTGGGCCGCTAGCGTCGCGTCTTCTCTCTTCGGAAGAAACCCTCTACCTGTACCCAGTTCAGTGCGTCTCGATGACGAGCTTCCGGAGGGTCGTTTTCCCCGTTGCTTGTGGTGGGACTTTTGGATAAACCTGCCATCCGGAACGGACGAACTTCTTCAGCGATGGTGGCTACCCATGGGAGCGCTCAGCACTCGGCTTGGTGCCAATACCCTGGCGGCCGTTCAAGGTTGCACTGGCAGGTACTCGACGGTCAGCACCGAAACAACAATGCGGTTGCGGCGCTTGCTCACGCTTGCCGCCGATGAGGCTCCGATTCCGCTGGAATTGGAAGTGAGCAGATCCGAACGCGGTGTGCGGATCAACCTACAGGTGATGACAGCGCTAAAGGGCGACACCAATCGCGTTCGGGTGGACTTTGGGCACGCCGCAAGCGAATGGATACACGCAGACAGTCAATCCCGGCAGTCCTTAGTAGGCGCTCCCGCAACGGTATCTTTTATTGACCGAGGTGCGGAGTATAGGTTGATGATGGAATTCCCGTGGAACATTCTGGGTCAGTCCGTCCGGACCATACGCGAGATACCACTGCTGGTCGGAGTGGCGAAACAATCCCACAGCGATGAACTGATTGCGAGCACTCTGATCCCCCTGAATATCAGCTTTGAGTCGTAAGCGGTGCTGCCTCCGCCTCTACCGCTCGATAGAACTCCAGTGTTTCTCGTGCAGTTCGCTCCCACGGAATTTACGCACACGTCGCAGGCTACAGTTGATCAAGTTCAGTCTTGCCTGGTCATTGACTAAATACCGCGCTGATTAGGTCATGGACTGTGATGATGTACGGGACGAACGGAAAATTCCCGTAGCGACCGAAATGCTGATTGGGTTGCTGAGTCAAGTAGCGTAAAATTGAAGAGCTATGTCTGAGAAGCTTAAACAAAAGCCACTTCCTAATAATCCTCTTGGCGTTATCGCCTTGTTTGTCTTCTTTATAGAAGTAATAGCAACTGTATCGTTAAGGATAGTCGTCAATACAACCTTCATGGAGCCATTGGTGTATTTCATTATCTTTTATCCAGTTGGAATAACTCTGCTTTTCTTTATTGTCCTTATCTTCAAAAGAGAAGTTTTATTTGGGCCAATGGACTATCGTGAAGATACAACATTCAAGGAAATCTTAATGAGGAAGGTTGAAAAGCTTGAAGTAAAGCAAGAAGCCATTGAGCTAGAAATTACAGATGACCTAAGGAAAATTCAGGATACTATTGATAAATTAATTGAAACTGAGGAGGAGCCGAGTGCAATAGGTGTTGGAAGAGTATTTCTTAAGGAGGGGCAATATGAGAAAAGTCACGATATATTTCAGTATATTCGTAGTCGTTTGAATCCAAAACAGCCTTATTATTCCGTTATATTGGGTAATATCGCTTACACTCTTATTGGTATGGGTAAATATGCAGAGGCATTGGAATATTTGAATCAAGTGGAATCTTGCAAACAAGGAAAGGAATTCTTTGCATGGCACGCAACAGCTCGTGCCTATGCTTATTATAAGTTGCAGGGTCGAAAGACAAGTGAATATTGGAAGGCAATTGAGTATGCCAAAGCAAGAGATGAATATCAAATAGAAGTGCCTAATGCACGCAAGCTCTATCCTGAAATTGCAGAAGATATAATCAATCCATCAGCAGCCCAACAACTCACCCCAGCCAACCGCCCTTAGCTTAGCTTTCATCACCGCTTGCAGGTTTAATTCGGGTTGTGCTGTATCATCGGGCGAAGGCTGAATTCGAGCATTAGGCAGTTGCAACGGCTGACGCTCTTGTCGCAGAGTCCAAATGAAGCTGACGGGCTGCCATGCCTAAAACGTTATCGCCTTCACTTCCCTTTCGTTCCAAAACCTTCCTTTGTGATGAACCCAAGCGCTACTTTTTTCTCCTCCGACACACCGATCAGAAAGTATTTGAAAAGACCCACCCACTGTTCGAACTTGAGCGCCGTGGGCGTCACCTTTAAGGGGAATTTGAGGTCCTTTGCTAACCTTTTCCATTGAGCATAGGTGAACAGTTTTTTAAAAGACAATGCCAAATTATCCTTCGTTGCGTGAAAGCCGTAACGGACGAACTGCCTGTAAAGCTCTGCTTGAGGCTCAGGAATGAGCGGGTCATCGAGTCTTCGCGTATGCAGCAGGACAACATCAACGCTCGGGACCGGTTCAAAGTCGGTCCGCTCGAAATGACGAATTATTTCCGAAGCGACCCAGGGCTTGGTGAGGACGGAAACTTCCGTTTCTCTCGGCCTGCCGGTGTACTTTTCCGCAGCCTCTTTTTGTACGATCAGGTAGGCTTCCCTAACTTGTTTTGAGTTCAATATTTTCTTTACGATGTCTGCCGTTCTATTAAAGGGAATGTTAGAGAAGATCTTATAGCTGGCTTCTTTAATCTCGAATTGCAGAAAATCGGCCATGTGTACTTCGACGTTCGGCTTCTCCTTCATCTGCTTTTTCAAACTACTGGCTAAAGCGAAATCCCTTTCGACAGCTATGACCTTCAGCACAATCTTCGCCAACTCTTTTGTGATAATGCCTTCGCCCGGCCCGATTTCGACAACAACGTCCTCCTCCGACAGTGAGCTGTGTTGGACAAGGGAGGCGACTAACTGCGGGTCTTTGAAAAAGTTTTGGGCCAGTTCTATTCGTTTGCGTACCATCTTAAAAGTCTAACATACCTGATCTTTCGTGAAGCAGAGTTCCTCGACACACTTGACCACATAATGACCTGTGGTCAGAGCCGTCTCGAAACCCTGCTTCAACAAAGAATCGCCCCGTAGATTTTAGCCGTGCACTTTAGGCGCATGCGGCGGCAATCGCCTCGTCAAAAATCTCCAGCGCAACATCAACGTTCTCGCGCGTGAGGACGAGCGGCGGCGACCAGCGAATCGTATTAGCGCCCGCGCCGAGGATAATCAGCCCGCGCTCGAAGCAGGCGGTCTCAACGTGGTCGCGCAGCTCTGGCGCGGGCTTCATCGAAGCGCGGTCTTCGACAAATTCGACGCCGAGCATCAGTCCGAGGCCGCGCACATCGCCGATGCAGTCGTGCTTCTGCATCAATTTGCGCAAGCCTTCCTGCAAGTAAGCGCCGACCTCCGCGCTGTTGGCGATGAGGTCGCGTTCGAGCAGCTCGATGGTCTTAAGCGCGGCGGCGATACACACGGGATTGCCGCCGAAGGTCGAAGCGTGCGCGCCCGGCTTCCAGTCCATCAGGTCAGCGCGTGCGACGGCCGCGCCGATGGGGAGGCCCGACCCGATGCCCTTCGCGATGCAGATGATGTCGGGCTTCAGGTCGTAGTGATCCGAGGCGAACATTTTGCCGGTGCGTCCCATTCCCGATTGCACTTCGTCAACGATCAGCAGAATCCCGTGCTCATCGCAGATGCGGCGCAAGCCCTGCAAGAAATCCTTTGGCGCGGGCACGTAGCCGCCCTCACCCTGCACACATTCGATGACGATTCCCGCGACCTCTTCCGGCGGCGTCGTGGTCTTAAACAAGCGTTGCTCGATCCATTCGAGACAGGCGTGACTGACCGTGGCCGCGTCGGACTGTTCTCCGGTGAAGGGATGGCGGAAAACGTTTGGGTAGGGCACGTGCACCACGTCGAGCGCCTGCCGCTTGAAGCCGCGACGCTGCGCCACCTTCGATGAAGTTAAAGAGAGCGAGCCAAGCGTGCGCCCATGAAAGCTATTCAAGAAGGCGATGAACTTCTCGCGCCCGGTCGCATGCATGGCAAGCTTCAGTGCCGTCTCGACCGCTTCAGTACCGCTGTTGGCGAAATGAGTGCGCGTCGGCGAGGGGACGGGCACTATCTCGTCTAATTTGCGTGCGAGTGCGGGCATGTGGCGGTAGTAGTAATCCGTGCCACACATGTGGATCAGTTGCGCGGCTTGGTCTTGGATCGCTTTGACGACTTCGGGATGACAATGACCCGTCGAGCAGACGGCGACGCCTGCGTTGCAATCTAGAAACAGATTGCCATCCACGTCTTCGACCCAGACGCCCGTGGCGCGCTCGGCGACGAGTTTGAACGACGGACGTGGGTAGGATGGTGTAACGAACTGTTCATCGTCGGCGATTATTTCTTGAGCTTTTGGGCCGGGTAGTCTGGTCTTAATTTCGGGACGTTTCGCTAATGCAGGCGGGGACATGATTCTATCTCCTTTGGATAGATAGCTGTCTTTTTATTGAAAGATGACGGGAAAAGGTCGAAGGGCAGAAGAGAGCTAGTCAGCGAAGAGATTGGCGCGGGCTTCGAGCGGACACAGGTGTGTGTTACAGATGAAAAGCATAGCTTGAGATACCGAACTAAAGATAGCAGATTATGGAGACACCAGCAAAGGAAGTTTTCAGTTAAATTTTCAACTCAAGACTCAGGTTTAGTTAGGGGTAACAAACGAGGCCGCGGGACTCGAACCCGCGACCTCCGACGGGACAGATTGGAACTCTCCGGCGAGAGCGAAATCCCTCGGCCACGAAGGCAGTTAAATTCGCTGATACAAGCTCTGGACGAAACGCAGAGCTGATGATTCTCAAGGTTTTTCAGACACGCCTTGAGAGTTGATTTCCGAGAGCGCGCGCATCTCTCCGAGGGCGACCATGATCTTGCGCGGCCCCGTGAATGGGTTGCGAGCATGGGCGGTCAACACATTATCCACCAGCAGGATGTCGTTCTGCTGCCAGGGAAAGATGACTGCCGTCTGGGAGTATAGTCCGCGGATCTCGTCAATCACCGAGTCTTCGATGGGCGTGCCGTCACCGTAGTAAACGTTGCGCGGCAAGCCTTCCTCCCCGAAGAGCGCGAGCAGCGACTCGCGCGTGCCCGGCTCAAGACATGAGACGTGGTGCGCCAGCATTTGATTGAAGAAGACCTTGTCTCGCGTGAGCGGGTGCTCGATCACTGCGGGGCGAATCTTGCGAGTTCGTAGGTTTGTGCCCTCCAGCCATTCGAACTGCTCGTCCGCGTTGCGACAGTACGCCTCTACTTCCGCGCGGTCAGCGGTGCGGTAAAACTCTTGCCAACTGACGCCGAGGCCCTCCTTGTAGTTGCGCACGTACATCAGTCTCTTCTCTTCAAAGCGACGCCTGATGGCGGGGTCGAGCAGCCGGTACATTTTGCGACAATCAACGATGGGCGTTTCGCCCCCCGCCTGTGCCGCCGTGACGCAGAAGAACATGATCTTCGACGGCCACAGATGCATGTGTGAACTCTCGTTGTGGTAAAGAATCATCTGGTCGGGCGGGTACGGGGTCGAGGTGTAGACCTTTTGGCCCTCGCCGGGGCGGGGCAGGTCTCCGTATTCGCTGAACAACTCTGGGCAGACGGAGGAGGCGAACTGTCCGAAGGCGGCAACGGAATCTGTATTAAAGCCGCGGAAGAGAATCGCCCCGTACTTCAGCAGCTCGTTCTGAAGGAAGTCGCGGTCGCGTCGAACCCAACTGACCAGGTCAACGTCGCCAGCCGTCGGTTTCACGACGAGAGGCAGAGTCTCGCCTGGGGCGAGAAACTCCGTTTTCTTCACGCTCGCCTGAGCCAAATCAACACCCTTGCGGCGAATGTTACGCAACTTCTCGATGTTGGAGGCTTGCCGCCTGACGGTTTCCGCCGTCTGCTGTTTCCTTTCCTCCTCGGTGAGCATCTCCAGAGCGCTCAGCTTCGACTCCGGCTGCGCCGCGATGCTGGCGAGCAGGATTTGATAATGGCCGGCCATCCGGGTGATGGTTGAGTCGTTGAACAGGTCCGTATTGTAAATCCAGGTGGCGACGAGTCCCTGCTCGGTTTCAAACATCGAGAGCACGAGGTCAAACTTACAGGTTTGATCGTCCGCCTGCATCATACTCAATTCCAGTTCGGGCGCAGCCATCGAAGGCATCGGGGCGTTTTGCAAGACGAACCAGACTTGAAAGAACGGCGTATGCGTTGCGTTCCGCTCCGGACTCAACTCCTCGACCAGTTTTTCAAAAGGCAGGTCTTGATGCGCGTAAGCGCCCAGCGCCGTCTGGCGCACGCGCTTCAGCAATTCGGAAAAAGTCGGATTGCCGGAGAGGTCTGTGCGCAGCGGCAGCGCGTTGAGGAAAAAGCCGATCAGCCCGTCAATGTCGGCGTGTATGCGATTAGCGACGGGCGAGCCGACGACGACATCTTCCATGTTCGTGTAACGGGAGAGTAAAACTTGAAGCGCCGCCAGCAGGGTCATAAAGAAGGTCGCATCCTCACGCCGACCGAGCGCCTTGAGCGACTCGACCAGGCGAGACGGAATGACGAAAGATTGTCTCGTCCCGCGGGTCGTCTGCACCTCCGGCCTGGGCTTGTCGGTCGGTAGTTGCAGGACGGGGCAGTCGTCCAACTGCTCCCGCCAGTATGCGAGATGATTTTCCAGCACTTCCCCGGTGAGCCACTCGCGCTGCCAGGCGGCGAAGTCGGCGTATTGAACCGGCAACTCCGGGAGCGGAGACGGTCTGTCGGCGAGGAAAGCTTCGTAGAGCGCCAACATCTCCGACAGAAAGACGCCGAACGACCACCCGTCATAAACAATGTGATGGAAGGTGAGAAGCAGAACGTGCTCGACCGCGCCCAGGCGCACTAAAGTCACGCGCATGAGAGGGCCTTTCGAGAGGTCAAACGGCCTCTGCGTCTCCTCGGTGGCGAGCTGTTGGAAACGCGGCTCCTTCTCCTCCACGGGGAGGTCCGACAAGTCAACGAGGGTCGGGCTGATGAGCAACTCGTCAACCGTGATTTGCACGGGCCGTTCGTCAACCTTGATGAAGATGGTGCGCAGGGCCTCGTGCCGGCGGACTATCTCGTTGATACTTCGCTTCAAGACCTCAAGGTTGAGATTACCGCCAAGGCGGACGGCGGTCGTCGCATTGTAAAGCGGATTTCCGGGCAGCAGTTGATCCAGAAACCAGAGGCGCTGCTGTGCGAAAGAGAGCGGGAGGTCGCCATCACGCGGAATGCGACGCAGCGGCGGCAACTTCGCCGTCTGCTCCGTGCGAATGTAGGCGTCAACCTTTTCGGCCAGCCCGGCGACCGTCGGCGACTCGAAGAGGCATTGGAGCGGCAATTCCACGCCGAGCGCGCTGCGCAAACGCGTAATCAACTGGGTCGCCAGCAGAGAGTCGCCGCCCAACTCAAAGAAGTTGTCGTCCACGCTCACGCTTTGGGCGTTGAGCACCTGCAACCAGAGCCCAGCCAGTGCTTCCTCCGTCGGCGTGCGCGGCGCGATAAATTCACGCGCCTCCTCGTTCAAACCCTGCTCGGGCTGCGGAAGCGCCTGCCGGTCAACCTTGCCGTTCGGCGTCAACGGCAGCGCGTCGAGTATGACGAAGGTCGCGGGGACCATGAACTCCGGCAGCTTCTCTCTCAGGAAGCCGCGCAACTCATTTTTATTTAGCCGGGCCAAAGCGCCATCGCCCGCCGCGTCAACCGGCGCATCATTCTCCTGCTTGGGCACGACGTAGGCCACAAGCTGCTTTTCGCCCGAAGCACTCGCCTTTGTCACCACGACATTCTCACGGACAAAGGGGTGCTGGGCGAGCATCGTTTCGATCTCTCCGAGTTCGATGCGGAAACCCCGCACCTTGACCTGCCCGTCAATGCGGCCCAGGAACTCTATGTTGCCGTCCGGCAGGTAACGGCCAAGATCGCCCGTCCGGTAGAGACGCTGGCCGGGTTCGCCGCCGAACGCATCCGGGATGAATTTTTCCGCCGTCAATTCCTGCCGGTTGTGATAGCCGAGGGCCACGCCTATGCCGCCGATGTAAAGCTCCCCGACCACGCCGACTGGCGTCGGCTGTAAGGACGCGTCCAACACGTAGAAGCTTTGGTTCACCATCGGACGGCCATAAGGAATGCTCTTCCAAAGAGGATCAACTTTCCCGACGGGGAAGGTGATGGACCATATGGAAGCTTCGGTCGCACCGCCGAGGCTGTGCACCTCGACGCGGCGTGCGTGAGACCTGATTTGATCCGGGAGCTTGACGGGAATCCAGTCGCCGCTCATCAACACGAGGCGCAACGCTTCCGGCAAAATCACTGCCCTGCCGGAGACGTATTCGATGAACATCTCCATCAGGGCGGGTGCCGAGTTCCAGATCGTGACCTGCTCATTGACTATCAGTTCGAGCCAGTGAGAGGGGTCAGGCGAAGCCGAGGGATTCGGAATCACGATGGTCGCGCCTGCGGCCAGCGTCCCCAGCACGTCGTAAACCGAGAGGTCGAAACTCAGGGAGGAGAGCGCGAGCACACGGTCGCCGGCTCCGACCTCATACCTGGCGTTCATGTCTGCGATGGTATTGGCCGCGCCCAGGTGGTTAATCATCACGCCCTTGGGCCTGCCCGTCGAACCAGAAGTGTAGATGATGTAGGCCAGGTCGAGATTCGTGGTGTTGATGGCGGGGTTCTCGTCGCCTTCGGAGGCAATCACTTCCCAACCGGAATCCAGGCAGACGGTCTCGGCCTGATGCGTGGGAAGACCCGCGACCAGCTTTTCCTGCGTCAGTAGGATCGGAGCCTGTATGTCGTCCAGCATGAAGGCCAGGCGATCCTTCGGATAAGCAGGGTCGAGGGGCACGTAAGCTCCGCCGGCTTTGAGGACGCCGAGCAGCGCCACGAGCATTTCCAGTGAACGCTCAAAGCAGATGCCGACGCGCACGCCCGGCGCGACGCCGCGCGCACGCAGGAAGTGTGCAACCTGATTGGCGCGCCGGTCCAACTCGCGATAGGAGAGCTGCTGTCCGCGAAAAATGCAGGCGACCCGCTCGGGCGTTCTCTCCACCTGGGACTCGAACATCTGATGCAGGCAGGGAAGCGACGAGTAGTCGGCGGCGGTATCATTCCAATCCACAACCTGGCGCTGCCAGTCCTCCTCATCGAGCAGCCGCAAGCTCGTCACGCGCTCGTCCGGGTTGGCGATGATGGAGGCCAGCAAGGTCTGGAAATGCCCGGTCATCTGGACGATCGTCTCGGCATCGAAGATGTCAGGGTTGTATTGCAGTGAGGCTTCCAACCTGCCTTCGATGTCGGCCACGATCAGAGTCATGTCGAGTTGTCCGGCCAGACCGCCCGCGACGCGTCGTGTGAAGTCCAAAGACTCTAATGAAAGTTCGCCTAGTTCCAGACGCGCCTTTGTCATCCCCAGTCCAAAACCCAGCAGGCCGACCTCTTCCGGCAACTGCGCTTTCTGGAGAATGAACATCGTCTGAAAAAGCGGCGCGCGGTTGGAGCCTCTCGCCGGTTGCAATTTTTCCACGAGCAACGGGAAAGGGTACTGCTGATGCTCAAAGCCGTCGAGGACGACCGCCTGTACCTGGGCGAGAAACTGCCGGAAGCTCGGATTCGCTGACAGATCGGCGCGCAACGCAATCTGATTATCGAAGAAGCCCACCAGCTTTGCGAACTCCGCACGATTTCTGCCGGAGGCAACCAGCGAGCCGACAATGATGTCGTCCTGCCCGCTGTAGCGATGAAGCAGCACTTGGTAGGCGGCCAGCAGAATCATGTAGAGTGTCGCCCCGGTCTCCTGGCTGAGCGCCTTGAGGCGACGCACTATCGAGGCGTCTAGGGTGAAGCGGTGCGCTGCTCCCCTGAAGGTCTGGACGGGCAGGCGCGGACGAAAGGTCGGCAGGTTCAGGACGGGCAGTTCACCGCCCAACTGTTTCTCCCAATATGACCAGAGCCGCGCGCCATCCGCTCCGGCCAACATCTTCTCCTGCCAGCGGACGTAATCCGCATACTGGTACTTGAGCGGCTGAAGCGCAGCCTGCCGCTGCTGTTTGGCTGCCGCGTAGAGTTCGCGCAACTCGTGCATGAAGATCACCAACGACCAGAGGTCAAAGGCGATATGATGAACCGTCATTAGGAGGATGTGCTCGGACTCCGACAGGGTGAAGAGCTTCAGCCGCATGACCGGCCCGCGCTCAAGATCGAAGGGGTGGTGTGACTCTTCGACCAGTGCGCCGTCAAGTTGCTCTTTTGTCCAGCCCGAAGCGTCAACGACGATCAAGTCAATCTTCCCCTGCTCGTCCACCTTCTGCACGGGCTTGCCCTGCTCGACAAAGAAGGTCGTGCGCAGCAAAGCATGACGTTTGATCAGTTGGCCGAAGGCATGACGCAGGGCTTCGACATCCACCTCTGACAGAATACGTGCCGGAAGCATGATGTTGTAGGCCGCGTTCTCCGGCTCAAGCTGGTGGAGGAACCACCACGCGCGCTGACCGTAAGAAAGCGGTGCCGGGCGTGCCGTCTGGTTGATCTTTTGCTTGAGTAACTGCGCGAGCAGTACGCGCTGGGCATCAACTGAAAAATTGGAGATTTCGGTAGACATAATCACTTCACCTATCTTGTGCTTCGGTTAACATGTTCGCCAGCAGTTGGCTGACCTGCTCGGATGAAAGCTCGTCAAGCCCTGCCAGTAATTGTTCTGCTTCCTCCTGGCTGAGGCCGACGACCTCAGCGCTGAAAGCATCGCTCTCAGAATCGGGCGTGACATCAAAGTCGCTTGTCGTTGAATTGAGTGAAGCCTGCTCGGCGAGGAGGTCGAGCACCTGCCGGACGAGTTGACTGATGCTCGGCCCCTGCATGATGCTCACCATTGGCAGCAGGATTCCGAGGTTTGTTTCCAGGGCGTTCTTGAACTCGATAGCCATTAGCGAATCGAGCCCCATCGTATTGATGGGCTTGAGCGGATCAATGGCCGTCTGTGCGATGCGCAGGACTCTGGCCAGCAGCTCGCGCAGGTAGTCATCCAACAGGCGCTCCCGTTCGGGCAGCTCGGAGGCGAGGAGGAGTTCGCGCGTCAGGCTCGACTTAACGTTCGCGCGCGTAATCTGCTCCGCCGTCTCATCCTCGACGAAGGCCACTTGAGAAAAGAGCGGCAGGGCGGCTATTTCAGGATTGAACTCTCTGACCAGCGACCAATCAACGGGAATGACGCCTGCTTGCGCGGTGTCCTGACGGACGAGTTGCGCTAGAGCCTCCAGTCCTTCCCGTGGCGCGATGCTTTGGAAGCCGCGTTGCGCCAAGCGCCCGCCGCGCTCCGCGCTGGCGGCCAAGCCCACCTCGGCCCAAGCACCCCAGTTGATGCTCAGCGCGTGAAGGCCCTGCGCCCTGCGCTGCTGCGCGAGCGCGTCCAGAAAGGAGTTGGCCGCAGCGTAGTTGGCTTGGCCGGGCGAGCCGAGCAGGGACGCCGCAGAGGAAAAGAGAATCAGGAAGTCGAGCGACTCCTGCGATAGCAGACTATGCAGAAGCCAGCTTCCGGCCACCTTCGGCAGCCACGTCTGGTTGAATGAGTCGGCATCGAGTTGCAGTAAAGTGCTGTCGTGCAGCACTCCGGCGGCATGAACTACGCCACGAATTGACGGCCAGCCTTCCTGCTCGAACGTGTCGAGAAAGGCCCTGACTTGCGACTCGTCGGCTGCATCAACCGCTGCCAGGTGCACGCTTGCGCCGAGTGCCTCCAACTCGCGGATCGCTTGAATCTGGCTGGCGGCGGTGCCTTCGCTCGCCAACTGTTTCCATGCGGAGCGAGGCGGAAGCATAGTTCGTCCCATGAGCACGAGGCGTCGCGCGCCTTGCTCGACCATCCAGCGTGCGACCGTGAGGCCGAGCGCGCCAAGCCCGCCCGTAATCAAATAAGTTCCATCGGCGCGCAGCCTGAGCGTCTGCCCCGCCCTCTGCTCCGTCCGGCGACGCACCAGACGAGCTACGAACCTGTGGTCTTGACGAAAAGCGATTTGCTGTTCTCCGGTCGGCGCAACGATTTCACTGCTCAACAATTGAGCAGACTGCTCGGGCGGCGCGCCCGCCTCAAGATCAATAAGACCGCCGAAAAAGCCCGGCAACTCTTGAGCGAGGGTGCGCCCCAGTCCCCAGAGTGGAGCTTGCGTGACGGCGATTCGCGGCTCGTCGCGCACCGGTTGCGCTCCCTCGGAGACGAGCCACATGCGCGGTTGGACGCGCCACTCAACCTCAGCCAGCGTCTGCGCCAGCGTCACCACGCTAAAGCATGATTTGAGCGGCAACTCCCTGAGCGAGGCCGACGTGCTTTCTTCAAGTGGCGCGTTGTCTAGATTCCAGAGGTGGACGATTCCCCGGCAATCGAAATCAATGGAGGCCGAGACGGCTTCAAAAAGCTGCCGCACATCTTCCACCCGCGCCGGGTTAAGACGAAAACTCCTTTCACCCACCCGCTCGAACTGTTCGCCCGGAGAGACCAGCACGGCTTTTCCACCACGCTCATCCAGCAATGCCGCGAGCGACGCGCCGACGCCCTGACCATCGGCGAAAATTAACCAGCCGTCGGCTCCTTGCGCGTGCGTCTCTTGACAGGTCTCCGCGCGCTCCGGCGTGCGCGCCTCCTGTTCCTCCCACCGAAGCTCATAAAACAGCTCGCCGATCTTGCGTTCGTCAAACTGCCCAGGACTGCTCTCCAAAGATTGGACCCGAACCCCTACAAACTCCAGCACCACGTTTCCATCTTCATCGAACAGGAGAATGTCTCCCTTCAAACTGTTGCCGTCAAATTTTTCATCGCGACGCAGGCGGGCGTGGCTCCATAGTTGAGGCGGGAGGTCGCCGTGGACACGTACCTCGTCAATGCCCGTCGGGACGTAAGCACCTCTTAAGCTCGCTTCGTCATGCGCCGAAAGCGTCGCGCCGAGTAGTTGCAGGCAGCTATCGAGGAGCGCCGGGTGAAAACTATACCGGCCCGTCTCCGCCGCTAATATTTGAGGAGTGAGCAGCCGCGCGACGGCTTCCCCCTCACCCCGCCAGAGATTCTCGACGGCACGAAAACCGGGGCCGTAAGAGTTTCCGGCGGCGCTCAGCAGAGAATAGAATTCTTCGCTTGAGACCTCTTCAGGGCAACGCTTGCGAACGGCTTCGAGCGAAGGGTGCGCCGCTTGAGAAACCGCGTGCTCGGCGGGGGCGAGCTGAAGCTGCCCCGTGGCGTGCAACGTCCAGTTGTCTGTAGTCTCAGGCTTGTCCGCGCGGCTATAGACGTGAAATAGCGTGCCGCCTTCGGCCCCGCTTGAGAAGCTCATCTGGACGAGGCGCACGCCGTCTTCCGGCACGAATAAAGCCTTGTGAAATTCCAACGCCGCCAGGCGGCAAGTTTGCGCGTCGAACGCTTGCGCGGCACCGCTGAGCGCCATCTCGACGTAAGCGGTGGCGGGCAGCACCATGCTCCCCTGCACGCGATGGTCGTTAAGAAACGGAAGCAGACGCGCCTCCAGCTTGAATTCCCACAGATGGCCGAGAGACGGATGTGCCGGCGCAATGTGTGAGCCTAAGAGCGGATGCGTTGATTGACGACCTTGAGCGCGTCGTGACGCCCAGCCGTCAGTCGTCGCAGACGCGTCGTGCTCGACCCAGAAGCGCGAGCGTTGCCACGGATAGTTGGGAAGTTGGATGCATCTGCCGCCATCCTGAAACAGCGAGCCCCAATTGATAGCGTGGCCGGAGGCGTAGAGGCTGCCGAGCGAACTGAGCAGCACCGTGCGCTCGTCCTCTCCGCGACGGAGCGAAGGGAGCACCACGCCTTCGCGCTCGCAGTGGTACATCTCCTGCTGAATCGCGCTCAAGAGAATCGGATGAGGACTGACTTCGAGGAATGTCTGAAATTCACCTTCGAGCAGCCGCCCGACCGCGGCGGAGAAGAGCACAGGCTCTCGCAGATTCCGCCACCAGTAAGCTGCATCGAAGCGCTCGTCACGACTGAACTCGCCCGTCACGGTCGAGTAGATGGGGAGCGCGGGAGTTTGCGCACGCACCCCTTCGAGGGCTCGCAAGAGATCGTCGCGCAGTGGCTCCATCTGCGGACTGTGCGAGGCGATGTTGACCTTCACCTGGCGACAGAAGACGCCCTGCTGCTGTAGCTTTTTAAGAATCTCTTCGAGCGCTTCGGTCTCTCCGGCGATGACCGTGGAGACATGGCTGTTGCTGACGGCAACCGACAGGCGACCTTCATAGCCAAGCAACGCGGCCTGCGCCTGCTCAAGCGAAAGCTCGACGGCGGCCATGCTCCCCAGCCCGCTCATGCGTTTGAGCAATTGGCTTCGGCGACAGATGATCTGCACCGCGTCTTCGAGGCTCAACGCTCCCGCGACGTGCGCAGCCGCAATCTCACCCATGCTCTGGCCGACCACAGCATCCGGCTCAATGCCCCACGAGCGCCAGAGAGCTGCCAGTGAAACTTGAATCGCGAAGATGACCGGCTGCGCGACATCAATCTCGTCGAGCCGCGAGCGCATCTCGTCGGCGTTGATTTCATCAAGCAGCGACCAGTCGGCGTGGCTGCGCATCAACTCGTCGCAGCGCTCGATGAGCGCGCGGAAAACGGCTTCCTCTCGCAGCAGACGGCGACCCATGCCGACCCACTGCGAGCCTTGTCCGGGAAAGACGAAGACCACTTTCGGCGTGTGGCCCGGAAGCTTGCGTCCCGCAGAGACGGCTGGAAACTGCTGGCCGTCCTGAAAAGCCTTGAGGCCCTCGGCGAGTTCGGTACGCGAGCGCCCGACTATCGCGAGGCGGTGTTCGTGGTGCGTGCGCCGCGCGCCGGCAGTGTAGGACACATCGGCGAGCGGTGCCGTCAAATCTTCCCGGCTCAGAAAGTCGCTGTAAGTTGTGGCAAGCGATTGCAGCGCGTTGACATCACGCGCCGACAGCGCGAGAAGATGCGCCTGCGCTTCGCCATCCGCTTCCGCCTCCGGTCGTCGCTCAGGAAGCGCAACCGGGCGTGGAGCTTCTTCAAGCACGGCATGTGCAATCGTGCCGGTCAGTCCGAAGGAACTGACGCCAGCTAGGCGGCGTTGCTCGTCTTCGACTGCAAATGTAGTGGGCGCGGTCGGGATCGTCGCCCCGACTTCTGCGAGCGAGATTTGCGGATTGACTTCTCTCAAGTGAAGATGCGGCGGAATCTCACCGTGCTGTAAGGCCAGCACCGTCTTGATGAGTCCGGCGATGCCGGCCGCCGATTCGAGATGGCCGATGTTAGTCTTGACCGACCCGACCATCAGCGGATTCCGGCGTTCGCCGTTCATCACTGAGCCGAGCGCGCGCATCTCAATCGGATCACCTAACGGCGTCCCTGTGCCATGCGCTTCGACGTAGCCCACCTCTGACGGCGCAACTCCGGCGTTGGCGAGAGCCTCGCGGATGACCTCTTGCTGGGCGCTGCCGCTGGGCACAGTGAAACCTCCGCTGCGCCCGTCATGTTTGACTGCGGAGCCGCGCACCACCGCCAGGATGTTGTCGCCATCCGCCAGCGCATCCGAGAGCCTCTTCAGTACGACGACGCCGCAGCCCTCGCCGCGCACATAGCCGTCGGCTGCCGCGTCGAAGGTCTTACAGCGCCCGTCGGCCGCCATCGTTTTGGCCCGGCACATGTAGAGCGTGACATCCGGCAGCAGGATCAGATTGACTCCGCTCGCCAGTGCCATGTCGCACTCCCCGTTGCGCAAGCTCTGACAGGCCAGGTGAGTCGCCACAAGCGAAGCCGAGCAGGCCGTGTCAATCGTCATACTCGGCCCGTTAAAGCCGAGGGCGTAAGAGAGGCGACCGGCGGCAGAACTGGTCACGTTGCCCGTGCCATAGTAGGCATCAATCGCACCGGGGCCTTGTTGTTTGATATGCTGGAAGTACTCGTTATTCATCATCCCGACGAAGACGCCGGTCTTGCTGCCCGCCAGTTTCTCCGAGTTTTGCCCGGCGTTCTCCAACGCCTCCCACGTCACCTCCAGCAGCAGCCTCTGTTGCGGGTCCATGCTCAGCGCCTCGCGCGGGGCGATGCCGAAGAAGCCTGGGTCGAACTCATCCACCTTGTCTATGAACGCGCCCCAGCGCGTGTACATCTTGCCGGGCGCTTCGGGATTTGGATCGAAATAAGCTTCGATGTCCCAGCGGTCGGCGGGAACTTCCGTCACGGCATTGACGCCGTCGCGCAGCAAGTGCCAGAAAGCTTCGGGACTGTTCGCTCCGCCGGGGAAACGACAGCCCATGCCGACAATCGCAATCGGCTCCGTCTTCGCGCTCTCGATGGCGTCAAGTTTGGATTGCATTTGCTCGACGGCAAGCAGTGCGCGTTTGATGGGCGATAGCTGGGAGACACGGTCTGATGTGGTGTTGCTCATAGTTCTTAATCCATCGGTAGTTTCTCAGCGAGTAAGGCCAGTGCTTCTTCATCTGAGAGTTGTTCCAGTTTTTCCAGGACCAGGTTGACTTGCTGTTCATCAGGCGGAAATTCCGCTGAAACTTCGGCCCCCGTGTTCAGCGAAAGGATGTGCCCGGCCAAATACTGCGCCAGTTGCTCTATGCTCGCGTGGTCGAAGAGGACGCTGAGCGGGAACGACTTGCCGACAGCCGCTTGCAGGTTGCGACTCAGTTCCGCAATCATCAGCGAGTCCATCCCCAGCTCGAAAAAGCCCTGCGAGACATCCGGGCGATGGGCGGCGGGCAGCCCCAGCACCTTGCATACTTCCGCCTGAATGTGTGCGGTCAGGATGCCTATGTGCTCGCCGGACAAGGCGGCCTCAAGACGACTGACGAGAGCCGACACCGGCGGGGCTGGCTCTGCCAGCGTTGACGGCTCCCTTCGTGAATGCTTCGCGGGGGCGAGCGCATAGCCTCGCACCTTGCAGAGGAAAGGGTCCCGGCTGAGGAGCGGGAACTGCGCGACGAACTTCGGCCATTCGACTTGTACTGCTCCCACCTGCACAATTCTTTCGCGCAACGCTCTCTCCAGCGCGAGCACTCCTTCTTCGGGCTGAATGCTGCGGATGCCTCGCCGCGCAAAGTCGGCGCAATGGTCAGCCGCCATGCCGACTTCAGCCCACGGCCCCCAGTTAATGCTCAGGCCGGGCAGCCCGCGAGCGCGGCGGTGATGTGCCAGCGCATCCTGAAAAGCATTCCCCGCCGCATAGTTCCCCTGGCCGACGCTTCCCAGCATGGCCGCCAGCGAGGAGAACAGCACGAAGAAGTCCAACTCCTCTTTCAACGTCAGGCGGTGCAGATTCCAGGCCCCTTGTACCTTCGGACGCAGCACGCGCGACAGTCGCTCATCATCAAGATGTCGCAGCAAAACATCATCCAGCACTCCGGCGGCATGTACCACACCCTTAAGCGGGGGCATGGTCTTTTTAATCTCACCGAGCACCCGCTCCAACTGCTCCGGCTCCGCTACGTCGGCAGCCATGATTGAGACTTGTGCGCCGGCCTCTTCCAACTCTGCGACCGTCTGCTGCGCCAGTGATGAGATACCGCTTCTGCCCAACAGCACCAGATGACGCGCGCCCCGTTCGACCATCCAGCGCGCGACCTTGAGGCCGAGACCTCCCGCACCGCCGGTAATCAGATAGGTGCTCTCCGCATTGACGAGCGATGACTGTACGCCGGATGAAGATTGAAGCGCAGGCGAATCCGGCGTCGAGAAATTGTCTTGCGTCTCAGGCGCGGCAGAGGCTTCCAGTAGCTTTTCGAGGCGGGCAACATGGCGGGTTCTGTTGCGCCATGCGACCTGTCTTTCATCGGAGACGGATAAGAGTTCTTTAAGGAGCGCCTCGGCGTCCTCCTCCGGCGCGGAGTTGGCGACGTCAACCAACCTGCAACGCAGGGACGCAAACTCCTGTGCGATCACTTTGCCAAGTCCCCACACAGGCGACTGCGCAATGGCCGGCGGCGCACATCCTTCACCCACAGCCTGCGCGCCTCCGGTCACAATCCAGAGTCGTGTTGTCTCCGCCAAGCCGTTTCCGTCAAGAGCCTGCACGAGTTTCAAAACACTCTGACAGCCGTTCGCCTGATCTTGCGTCAGGGAAGCGAACGTAGTCTCGGCCGCCTTGGTTGAGTCCAGACTCCAGAGATGCACGACGCCGTTGCGCACGGGCTGGCGGCTGAGGCCGAACACTTCAGTCAAGAGTCGCTGAATATCTTGTGGGCGCTCCGGGTTGATCTGGAACTCGTCGTCTCCGGTGCGCCGGTAAACGTCTCCCCGGCGGACGACCACGCAACTCTCGCCCAGTATTTCAAGACGCGACTTAACGGCGTCTCCGACACCCCCGTCATCGGCAAAGATGAGCCATCTGCCCGGTTTATCGAGTCGTGAAGTCGCGGTCACGCTGGCAGCAAATGCCTTGTCCTCATACCAGTTGATTTTGTAGAGCCAGGGCGCAGTATCCGTCTGCGACGGCGCACGCCGGGCCTCATTCGTCAACTGTTGTTGCTGATTAGAGAACCCGCGTCGAAAGCCTCCATGCGCGCGTTGCAGCCGCACGCCGCTCACCTCCAGCAAGACTTCGCCCGACTCGCCGAACAGCACTACATCAGCTTCGAGCACTTCATCTCCCGGATCAATCGCCCCGTTGAAATGTGCGTAACCCCATGCCGCTTCATTGAGGCGAGGTTGACGATGCACGCGCAGCCGCTCGAAACCCACCGGCAAATATGTATCCTCGTCCTTTCCCGCACCGTGCTCCGGAAGCGCGGCGGCAATCACCTGCAAGCAGTTGTCTAGCAGCGCCGGGTGTGCGCCATACGAGGCCGCTTCTTCAGCCGCCTTTTCCGAGAGTCTGATTTGCGCCAATGCTTCGCCACGCCCGCGCCGGACTTCCGTCACGCCGCGAAAGCTAGCGCCGTACTCAAGTCCGCGCCGGGCCATCGCGCTATAGAACTCTTCGCCCGTGAGCGGCGAGCCGCAGCGCCGCTTGATCTCCGTCAGCGACAGACCACGCTCAGAGGAGTTGCTGCCAGCAGTGTTCGGCAGAAATCTTCCGCCGGCGTGCAGTGTCCAGGCGGCTTGCAAACCACGTCCGGCTGCTCTGCTAAAGAGTTGAAAACGAGCTTCACACTCCGACTCGCGCGCGACGACCAGTTGCAAGTCCGCCGCTTCGCCTTCGCGCAGTACGACGGCCTGCTCGAAACGCACCTGCGACAATTCAATCTCCGTCGTGCCGAACACTTCCGCCGTCGCGGCCAGCGCCATCTCAACGCCGAAGGCGGCGGGCAGCACCGTAGCGCCCTGCACGCGATGGTCGCTCAGGTAAGGAAATCTTTGTGAGTCAACCTCTGTTTCCCAATGATAGGTCTCCGTCTGCACGGCAGAGGCGATGCCGCGCCCCAGAAGAGGATGGCCCGATTTGGTAGGCTGGCCGGCACGCTGTGCGACGCTGCCGCGCCGGAGGCCGCCCGCCTCGTTGCGTGTCTCCTGCTCTTTCAGCCAATAACGTTCGCGCTGCCACTGGTAGGCCGGAAGCGACACGCAACGCCCGTTTTTCGCTTGTACCTGTTCCCATGCCACAGGGCAGCCGAGCGTGTAGAGACGGCCAAGCGACCTGAGCAGCACGGCCCACTCGTCTTCTCCGCGGCGCAGCGAGCACAGCGTCGTGCCCTCCTGCCGACGTTCTGCAAGGCAATCGTTGATGGCTCCGGTGAGCACAGGGTGTGGGCCGAGTTCGATGAAAGTTTCGTAGCCGTCGGCCAGCAGCGCATTCACTGCCGGGGCGAAAAGAACCGGCTTCTGTATCTGCTGACTCCAGTAGTGAGCATCAAACTCTCGGCAGTCGCCCACGCCGCCGCTCAGAGTCGAGAAGATGGGAAGCGCGGCGCGGCGCGGCGCGATGCCCGCCAGCGCTTCGGAAAGTTCGCCCTCGAAGCGCTCCATCTGCGGGCTGTGAAAAGCATAATTGACGCGTAATAACTGGTAGTGAATGCCGCGCCCTCGGAGATGTTCGAGCACTTCTCCCAGTGCCCGGCTTTCACCGGAGAGGACGCAAGAACGAGGGCCGTTGTGGGCCGCCACGGCCAGGCGGCCTTCGTATCCGGCGATGGCTCGCGCCGCTTCCTCGCTATCGAGTTCGACCGCCGCCATCTTCCCCTCGCCCGTCGCGCGCTGCATCAAGCGACTGCGATGAAAGATGACATCAACGGCGTCAGCCAGGCTCAATACGCCCGCGACGTGTGCCGCCGCCACTTCGCCGACGCTGTGTCCGATTACCGCGTCCGGTTCAATACCCCACGAGCGCCACAACGCCGCCAGCCCGACCTGCAACGCAAACAGGGCAGGCTGCGCGACTTCTGTCTCGCCAATGTGTGAGCGCTCTTCGTCAGCCAGCATCTCTGCCAGCAGAGACCGTCCGGCGCGCCGTTCTAGGAGTTCGTCACACTGCTCCAACGCCGCGCGAAAGACCCCCTCTTCTCTGAGCAACTGGCGTCCCATCGCCCACCATTGCGGCCCCTGTCCGGAGAAAACGAAAGCGAGTTTCGGACGCCGCACGTTCGACTTGTGGCCCAGTGAGATGGCCGGGTGACTTTCGCCGCGCAGAAAAGTATCCAGATGCTCTGAGAGTTCTGCGCGCGTGCGCCCGACGAGCGAGAGACGGTGCTCATGTTGAGAGCGCCGGACGCTCGCCGTATAACAGAAGTCGCGCACAGACGTGGACGCGCCTTCGGCGCTCAGGGCTTGACGGTAAGCGCCCGCCAGCGCGTGCAAAGATTCAGGCGTCCGCGCGGAAAGTGGAAGCAGGAAAGCGGCGGCGTCGGAAGAGTTCGCGTCTTCAGTCTCGATTGAAGTCGTTGCGGATTCGGGGGCTGCGCCCAAAATGACATGGGCATTCGTACCGCCGAAACCGAAGGAGTTAACGCCGGCGAAAATCTCTCCGCTTTTTCGCGGCCACGGAGCAAGCGTCTGCTGAACGCTCAACGGAAGATCGTCAAAAGGGATGTGCGGATTGGGTCTCTGAAAGTGAAGGCTCGGAGGAATCTCACGATGCTCGAGCATCAGCACTACTTTCATCAATCCGGCAATACCGGCGGCTGCCTCAAGGTGGCCGATGTTGGTTTTAACCGAGCCGAGGGCGCAAGTGTTTCCGGCAGGGCGATCAGTGGCGAGCACCGCGCCGAGCGCCTTGACCTCGATGGGGTCACCGAGCGCCGTCCCGGTCCCGTGAGCTTCAACGTATCCGATCTCGCCCGGCGAGACTCCGGCCTGCCGGCACGCTTCACGAATGACCGCTTCCTGCGCCCAACGGTTCGGGGCCGTCAATCCATTGCTGCGCCCGTCCTGATTAACTGCCCCGCCTTTGATGACGGCATGAATAGGGTCGCCATCGGCCAGCGCCTTTGATAATAGCTTGAGCACGACGACGCCCGCGCCCTCGCCGCGCACGAGACCATCGGCCCGTTCGTCGAAAGCTTTGCAGCGTCCGTCGCGCGCCATCAGCCCCGCCTTGGCGTACCAGATTGTCCCCTCCGGCGACAGGATCAAATTCACGCCCCCGGCTATGGCCAGCGTTGACTCGCCGTTCCAGAGACTCTTGCAGGCTAGATGAACCGCGACGAGCGATGACGAGCAGGCGCTATCAATCGCTATGCTCGGCCCGCGGAAATCAAAAAAGTAGGAGAGGCGGTTGGCTGCAATGCAACGCGCGATGCCGGGGAAGGTATAGAAATTAACGAGGCCGGGGTCGTTCATCGGCGTGTCGCCGTAATCGTTCCCCATGATGCCTATGAAAACGCCAGTCTGTGAGCCGCCCAATTTCTCGGGAAGCTGGCCGGCGTCTTCCAGCGCCTCCCAAGTGACTTCCAACAAGAGTCGTTGCTGCGGGTCAACGTGGACAGCTTCGCGCGGAGAAATTTTGAAGAAATGCGAGTCGAATTGGTCAATCTGTTCAAGGAAACCACCCCAGCGTGTGTTCATCTTGCCGGGCGCGTTCGCATCCTCATCGAAAAAAGCATTGACATCCCAGCGCCCGGCAGGAATCTCCGTGACTGCGTCAATACCATCACGCAGCAATCGCCAGTATTGCGCCGGGTCGTTTGCACCCGGATAGCGACACCCCATGCCAATGATGGCAATCGGTTCAGGCGAAAGCATGCTGTGAGAAGAATGTGTCATGTTCTTGTGCGTCACTCGTGCTTATGAAATTGCTGCTGCGTCGGCGCGCGTCCCCGACACCACATACGCTGTTATGGTCGTCTCGCTGCCAACATTAGACTGAGCCAGTTGCAAAGGGACGATGGAGAACAATCTCTGCTCAATAAACAAACGCTCTAACTCCTCGGCCATCGCTCCCTCGTGCTCCCTCATCTCACTTCTGCTCTCAATCCCCAACTTGCTGAGTAATCTTCCGAGACACCAGACCAGCCATGCTCCGCTGCCGAAGAACTCTCCTAACCGCTCGCGGTTGTAGAGCCACATCAAGAGACAGCACGCAGCCGCATGCAGCACGCAGTAGCGCTCGGCCTGCTCAAACATCTCAGGCGAGCGGCTGTAGTCGCCGCCCAATCTCTGCTCCG
>Ga0268243_1000025_pt1 | contig 78706 bp, 64 predicted proteins | sample BulsoiMagMametaG_FD_200254 | JGI IMG/M metagenome (GOLD analysis project Ga0268243, IMG submission 200254) | Bulk soil microbial communities from Mexico - Magueyal (Ma) metaG (v2) (version 2) | ecosystem: Environmental > Terrestrial > Soil > Agricultural land | place: Mexico: Magueyal...
GAACGATCCACGAAGCCACACGAAACGACACGAAATTGCTGTGGTTTGTTTCGTGTGGTTTCGTGTGGTTTCGTGGACAGTGCTGTTTCTCTACTTTCCTCAGTCTCGAAAATGAATAGACCCTGATTGAGTCAATATCAAATTAGTATTGATTTGATGTTATAATCCTATTCATGAAAATCCTGAATTACACCGTTCTTATGACCCCGGACGAGACGGGCGGCTACGTTGTGACCTGCCCTGCATTGCCTGGATTGGTGACGGAAGGCGATACCCTTGAGGAAGCGCGCGAGATGGCAGCCGATGCCATTCGCGGTTACATTGAAAGTCTTCAGATGGACGGAGAACCGATTCCGACGGATACCCCTATCGTCGAAAAAGTGACCGTCGAGCTTGCCTAATTACGACCCTCGCATCAAAGCAAATCCAGAAATTCCTCAACCGTTAAGCCCGCTTGCTCGATGATGGATGCGAGCGTGCGCGGCTTCAAATCTTTATTATGATAGGGAACAGTAGCCCTCTGTTTCTCTTTCTTTAATATGTAATGGCTTCCCGTTACGCGGTGAACGTAAAAGCCATTTCTCGCAAGCGCCTTGATAACCATTTTGGGTTTTAGTGCGGGCAGCTTTCCAGACATGTTAAATGCCAATCCCCTAACATTCTAAGTCTCCGGCGACTTTCGCCATCGGCCTCATAGTGAGTAAAAGTCAAATTCGGTACAAGAGGGCCTCCATCGCCACTAATCTGCGATGTTGGGCAGAGCTTAGCACGTCTAAAACTACAAATGTTTTCAGCGGGTATTTGAGTTTATAAGGGTGGGTTATCTATGAATGGATAAGAGCCAGCAGCTAATAATTTGCCTGCATTCACTGTTGGCCCTTATCGAGCGATCAATATTTTCCGTTACGGCACCTCGATCATCAAATCCTTGCCCATGAAAGTAAAGTTCGGGCGTTTGCGGCCTTTCATGAATTTGGCGGCGGTTTGGGAGAGCGCGGTGACGAGAATGGGGAGGGCTATGGTCGCGTCGCAGTTGACGTAGGCCGTGTGCGCGCCGCGCGAGAGTTTGCCGAAGATGAGCGATTCGTCCGCGACGGTGCTCGTCGCCTGAGAACGCCCGCCCGGATGAGGCGCGTCCGTTGCGACCGTGATCGCGTACTTGTGGCCGCGTGCCGGAATCTTGACGATGTTGGTCGAGATTTCCGTCAACTGGATGAAGCTCTTACTGGTCCCGCCGCCGAGGTTGATGACGCCCGAGACGCGCGCCCGCGCCGCGATCTGAGTCATGTCTAAAACGTCCTGGATGATGTCGAACTGAAAACCGTTCTTCTTCTCAAAGCGCGAGGCGGCGATGCCAACGCTGACGGAGCTGTCGGCGATGGCCGGGCAGAAGATCGGAACGCGCGCTTTATAAGCGGAAGTGAGAACGCCGTCCTCAGTCGCAATCTCCGCCAGCTCGCGGCCCAGCAGATGCAGGAACTCGCGCGTCGAGTAGGGACGCGTCGCGTCCAATTGGTTGCTGAAGCCCCCGACCCACTCTTCGGCCTCGCGGTATTCCTCGTCCGAGGCAAGCAGGTCCCACATGCGATTGATCTGCGAGGCCTCCAGCTCGGCATCGGTCATCGAGGGGTGGGCCTGGAAATGGTGGCGGCCTAGAGTTTCGTGCAGGTCGTGGAAGATGATTGAGCCGGAGAGCACCAGCACGTCAACGAAGCGGTTCTTAATAATGTAGGCGAGCAATCGGCGCATTCCGGCGGGGATGAGCGCGCCGGAGGCCGCGACGTAAACGGTCGTGTTATCGCCGAGCATGTCCAGCCAGATGCGATGTGCTTCGGCCAGTTGCCGCCCGCCAAAGCCCGTGCCTTCCATCTTTTCGAGCAGCCCCGCCACTGAACGGTCGCGATCAACCTGCACGGGACGCGTCGGCACAGTCAGATACTTTGAGGGTTTCGGTCTTCGCTGAGTCACCATAAGATTCTCCAAACGATGAACGCGGAACGATGAACGATGAATTAAATGCCTTTGTCTTTCAACTCATCATTCCGCGTTCATCGTTCATCGCTGCTTTTCAGTCTCTACGTTTCCCGCGCGTCGTTTTCCCGTTCGGGGTCAAGTAGGTGTAAGAGTCGTAGCGCGCCTCGTAGAATTCGATCAATTCTGCCGCTTCGGCTTCCGTCAATTCCTCGCGCTTGACGCGCTGCGCGACCAGACGGCGGAACCCGTCGTGAAGGAGGCTGCGCTCGTAGCGCGCCCTCTCGACAGCCTGCCCGATGGAGGTCCCGCGAATCACTTTCTTAATCAGGTAGCCGTCTTCGTCTATGTGGATGTGCGCTTCGTTGGGCGCGCCGAAGAGGTTGTGGTTGTTGCCCATCACTTCCTGGTAAGCGCCGACGAGCAGGAACGCCAGGTAATAAGGCTCGTCCTTACTGAGCGGGTGGAGTTCCAGAACCTGCTTGACGTCGTGCAGGTCCACGAACTTATCCACGATCCCGTCCGAGTCGCAAGTGATGTCGCAAAGCGTCGCGTACTTGGTCGGCTGCTTGTTGAGGCCGTGGATCGGGACGATGGGGAACAACTGGTCGAGCGCCCAGTGGTCCGGCACGGAGCGGAAGACGCTGAAATTGGTCAGGTACTTGGCGCAGAGAAGCCTCCGCAGTTCGCCAAACTCTTCTGAAACATACTTGGCCTGCTGGGCATATTTGTCCGCCCGCTCGCACACGTCCCAGAAAAGCACCTCGCCTTTAGCTCGATCTTCCAATGAGATCAGGCCGAGATTAAAGAGCGTGAACAGCTCTTCACGATGTTCGAGAGCGTCGTGATAATATTCTCGATAATTTTTGACAGAGACAGTCTCGCGCAAATCGCCGAGTTCCGTGACGACCTGCGGATCGTCCTCGTCAATCTCAATCGGCGTGATGTCTTCGACTATAGTTTCAATTTCATCCTGAACGTTCGTGATCAGGATCGCGTGATAAGCGGAGAGGTAACGCCCGGACTCCTGAATGATCGTCGGGTGCGGGACGTTCTCGTCGTCGCAAACCTGCATGATCGTGTAGATCACGTCGTTGGCGAACTCCTGCGCCGTGTAGTTCGCGGACGAGTCGAACGCCGTCTTTGAGCCGTCGTAGTCCACGGCCATCCCGCCGCCGACGTCCAGCAGGTCCACGGGAATCTTCATCTGGCGGACCTTGGCGTAGACGCGCGCGGCCTCCTTCATCGCGTTCTTGATCCGCTTGATGTCGGTCAGCTGCGAGCCGATGTGAAAGTGCAGGAGGCGCAGCATGTCCACGCGGTCGGCCTCCTGCAGACGGCGGATGGTCTCTAAAATCTCCGTCGTCGTCAGACCGAACTTGGCGGCCTCGCCGCCGGACTTTTCCCAGCGCCCGGAGCCCTTGGAGTAGAGTTTGACGCGTATGCCGAGCATCGGCATGTCGCCCTCGTGGTTTTCGGCGACGCGCAGGACGTGATCCAGCTCGTTCAGCTTCTCGATGACGATGACGACGCGCTTCCCGCTTTGGGCCCCGGCGAACGCCAGCTCGATGAACTCCTCGTCCTTGAAGCCGTTCAAGACCAGCAGGCTCTCGGACGATTGATCCATGGCGAGCGCGGCGTAAAGCTCCGCCTTCGACCCGGCTTCAAGCCCGAAGTCGTAGCGCGAGCCCTCGCGCAGGTACTCTTCGACGACCGAGCGCTGCTGGTTGACCTTCATCGGGTAGACGCACATGTGCGAGCCCTGGTACTCGTATTCGCGTATTGATTTGCTGAAGGCGCGTTGGAGTTTGCGAACCTGGCTGGCGACCAGCTGGGGGAAGCGCAGAAGGACCGGCGCGTTGATTCCACGACGTGAGAGATCGTCAATGATCTCTTTCAAATCAGCCGCACGACTATCGTTTTCCGCAGGGTGCACGATTAAATTGCCCTTGCGATTAACGTCAAAGTACCCGGCGCCCCAATTTTCTATGCCATAAGTTTCAAGCGTCTGTTCAATAGCCGTGGTCAATTCGCGGTCTCCTGCTTGTCTGTAGCCTTGCTTCGCGCGTGGATTTCTCAGGTCCGCGAGCGCAGTTGCCCCTCATCGCTGGCGTGCGGACAGTCTCAGTTCTCGGTTGGACACTCGTGCGGGCAATTTAACAGAAAAAAGTAGGGCGGACAATAACTATTTTCGACCGCGAACCGTGCTTGAAAAGAGTTAAAGCGCGGCGCGATAAAGGTTTAAGTAGGAGAAGGGCTCTGCTCGAAAATTTACCGCGCCGCCGCTTTGCAGAGAAAAGCTTGACAGGAAACGGGAGAGAACTATAATGCAAGCTTTTTTAAGGCGCCCGTCGCTGTATGACCGACGCTCACTCGCGTACACTTTTGGCTATCCAAAAACTAAACCGCTCTGATCGCTTACACGGCGCGGTTCGCACCTCTAACACTCCCAAAAAACTCAGGAGAAAACATGAACCCAAAAAATGCCTTGAAGTATGCCTCGGATCAAGGGGCTAAGTTCGTCTCAGTCAGATTCACAGACCTCCCAGGCTCCTGGCACCACCTGACCTTCCCCATCAACCAGCTCGGCGAGGACTCGTTCGAAGACGGATTCGGCTTTGACGCCTCGTCTTTGCGTGGCTGGGCCGCGATTAACGAGTCCGACATGCTGCTCGTGCCGGACCCGACGCGCTACTGGATGGAGCCTTTTGCAGAAGAGCCGACCCTCTGCCTCATCGCCAACGTCGTTGACCCGATTACCAAAGAGGGCTACGCGTTCGATCCGCGCTCGGTCGCCACGCGCGCCGAAAGCTATCTGAAATTCACGGGGCTGGCCGACACGGCCTTCTTCGGCCCCGAAGCCGAATTCTTCGTGTTCGATTCCGTCAAGTTTCACAACGACCAGAACTCGGCCGGGTTTACAGTTGATTCCGACGAAGGCCACTGGAACAGCGGGCGCAGCGCCAACGAGTTCAGCGGCTCTAATCTGGGCTACCGCATTCGCGGCAAAGAGGGCTACGTGCCCGTCCCACCGGCGGACACCCTCTCGGACCTGCGCTCTGAAATTTCACTGACGCTCGCCCAGTGCGACATCAACGTCGAGTGCCATCATCACGAAGTCGCGACCGCCGGACAGTGCGAGATAGATTTCCGTTTCTCGAATCTCCTGCGCACCGCCGATAATCTGCAAATCTTCAAATACGTCGTCCGCAACACGGCCCACACCTACGGCAAGGCCGCGACCTTCATGCCCAAGCCGCTCTACGGCGACAACGGCTCTGGCATGCACTGTCACCAATCCCTGTGGAAAGGCGAAAAGCCGCTCTTCGCCGGCGACGGCTACGCCGGGCTCTCCGAGATGGCGCGCTACTACATCGGCGGGCTGCTCAAACACGCCCCGGCTATCGTCGCTTTCGCCGCGCCGACAACCAACAGCTACAAGCGTCTCGTCCCGGGCTTCGAAGCTCCGGTGAACCTGGCCTACTCGGCCCGCAATCGCTCGGCGGCGGTCCGCATCCCGATGTTCTCTACCAACCCGAAGCAGAAGCGCCTAGAGTTTCGGCCGCCCGACCCGAGCTGCAACGCGTACCTGGCCTTCTCGGCCATGCTGCTCGCAGGTCTCGACGGCATCCAGAATCGCATTGACCCGGGCGAACCGCTCGACAAGGACATCTACGATCTCTCGCCCGAAGCCCTGAAGGACGTGCCGAGTTTGCCGGGGTCGCTGGATGAATCTCTGAAGGCTTTGGAAGCGGACCACGATTTTCTGTTGAAGGGCGACGTCTTCACGCCGCAGCTGATTGACCGCTGGATCGGCTACAAACGCGAGAAGGAGATTCAGCCCCTGAGGATGCGCCCGCACCCGCTCGAATTCAACATGTACTTCGACATCTAAAGAGCAGTAGGCAGAAGGCAGTAAATGACCAACCTCGTCAGGGGCGGAAGAATAAAGCCCAGGGCGTCCGTCCCTGGGTCACAGATGGAAAAGATGTTGAAGCCCATGAAGCGGGCGACAGCATCAATTTAGCCCACGAATGCAGGCGTCCAGCATATTTAGCCCGCGCCAGCGGGCGATAGCATAAAGCCCAGGGCGCAAGCCATTAGTATCTACACAAGTCAGAAACCTCCATTTTTCTTAGGATTTCTGACTACTTGGGAAAGTGACCAGAGCGCAGCAAAGATCAGACCTGAATTTGTTCGATCCGTTTTTCCTAAGATTTTTGCAGGTTTTCGAGATAGTTCAATGATTCCCAAACATCTATCAATACTTGTGTAGATACTAATGGCGCAAGCCCTGGGACAAGACAGGCATTTAATCATCAAGCCCGCGAATGCGGGCGACAGCCCTAAATGAATTGTAATAGGGAATCCACGGGCTGTCGCCCATTTCATGGGCTTGCATTTCAAATCGGCGCTGTGACCCAGGGCTGACGCCCTGGGCTTTATTCTGTCGCCCCTAGCGGGGCTGACTGATTACTGCCTACTGCCTACTGCCTTCTGCTTTATTCGGCTTGCTGGCGCGCGTGATAGGAGGAGCGCGTCAGGGGGCTTGATTCGACGTGGCGGAAGCCGAGAGACATGCCGATCTCTCGCCAGCGCGCGAACTCCTCGGGCGTGACGTAACGTTCGACCGGGAGACGGCGCTCGTAAGGCTGTAGATACTGGCCGATGGTCATGATGTCGCAGGAGACTGCGCGCAGGTCCTTCATCAGGTCCACGACCTCGTCGAAGGTCTCGCCGAGACCGACCATGATCCCGCTCTTGGTGAGCATCCCGCGCCCTTCAAGGTCGCGCCGCCGTGCCGCTCTTTCGAGCAGCGTCATTGATTGCTCGTAAACGGCGTCGGGCCGGACGCGCCTGTAGAGCCGAGCGATGGTCTCCGTGTTGTGATTGAGGACGTCGGGTTGCGCGTCGAGCACGGTGTTGAGCGCGGCTTCATCGCCGTTGAAATCCGGAATCAGGACTTCGATCTTGCACAGAGGGTTGAGAGCGCGCACCTCGCGAATCGTCTCGGCCCAGTGTCGCGCGCCCCCGTCCGGCAGGTCGTCGCGGTTGACTGAAGTGATGACGGTGTGTGCCAGGTTCAGGTGACGGACCGCTTCGGCGACGTGACGCGGCTCCTCCACATCCAGAGCGCCCGGCTTGCCTTTGCCGACGGCGCAGAACCCGCAGTGGCGCGTGCAGATGTCGCCCCCGAGCATGAAGGTCGCGGTCCTGTCTGACCAGCACTCGAAGATGTTCGGGCACTTGGCCTCCTGGCAGACCGTGTGCAGGTTCAAGCCCTCTATGAGCTTGAGCACGTTGTTCTGGTTCGTCGGGTCGCCGAGGCGAATCTTCAGCCATTCTGGCTTCGGCCCGCGTGGGCGTGTGCGCGTGATGTTGACGACTCTTAATTCGCTGCTCAACTTAAATTGCTCCGAAAGATGCGATAAGCCCATTCTAACATCCCAACAGGCAATTGTCGCCCGCTCCATTTGCGTGCGCGTAAGGCAAGGTAAGATTCACCGCGGAGGAAAGCAAATTATGAATTATGAGTTTTAAATTTTGAATTACTGCTTTCAATTCAAAACTCATAATTCATAATTATTCTGTAGTAATCGCGCAAGCATCTCTGGATCAATGTTGCCGCCGGAGAGGACGACCCCGATGCGCTTCACGTCGCGCGGGAGCTTACCTGAAAGCACGGCGGCGGCAGCTGCCGCGCCTGACGGCTCGACGAGTGTTTTCATCCGAAAGAGGATGAAGCGCAGCGCCGCGATCAGCTCTTCGTCCGAAACCGTGAGCACGTCCTCCGCTGTCTTTTGCAGGACCGGGAAGGTGAGCCTCCCTGGTGTCTGAACGCGCAGTCCGTCGGCGATGGTTTGAGACGGCCGTGTCTCCACGCGCTCGCCTCGCAGAAAAGACTGCCGCGTGTCGTCGGCCGTTTCCGGCTCGACCGCGAAGCAGCGTATCTCCGGATTGAAGGCTTTTGCCGCGGTGCTCACGCCCGTAAAGAGGCCTCCGCCGCTGCACGGGGTGACGACGGCGTCCAGGTCGGGCACGTCTTCGAGAAGCTCAAGCCCGCACGTCCCCTGTCCGGCCATGACCATGTAGTCGTCGTAGGGAGGCACAAGTACCAGATTTTCCCGCTCCGCCAGAGCACGCGCAACCTGCTCGCGGTCCTCGCGCTCGCGGTCGAAGAGTTGGACCTCCGCTCCGTAGCCGCGCGTCGCCGCGATCTTGGATTTCGGCGCGTCCTGCGGCATCAAGATGACCGCGCGCGTCTCGGCCTCGCGCGCGGCGAGCGCAACCGCCTGCGCGTGGTTGCCGGAAGAAAAAGCCGCGACGCCGCGCCGTCTCTCGTCCTTTGTGAGGGAGAGAATTTTGTTGGTCGCGCCGCGCATCTTGAACGCCCCGGCACGCTGTAGGTTCTCACACTTGAAGAAGACGCGCCGCTCGTCCTGGCCTGAGATGGCGGCCGCCTCGCGGTCGAAAGCGCGCGAGGTGATGACGGGCGTGCGGTGCACGGACCGTTTAATGCGCGCATGAGCTTCGCGAATGAGTTCGGGCGTGAGCAAAGTATTTGAATCTTCCTTATGGTTGATTTATAGAACATGCGCGGGCGCTTGAGCTTCCACCCCTGCGGTCTCTTCCATCTCAAACACCTCCGCGAAGCGCGCGATGATTCGCTCCTCCACCGTGGACAGGTCAATCTCACGTCCGAGGAGTTTCCGCATCGAAGTGACCGCCTCGCCCTCGCAAGCGATGATGAGGTTGAAGTAGCTCAGGTCCGTATTCACGTTCAGGGCGAAGCCGTGCGTCGTCACCCAGCGCGCGATGTGAACGCCGATGGCCGCGACCTTGCCTTGGGTGGTGTGCACTCCGGTCAGCCCCTTGATGCGAAAACTTTCAATCCCGAAATCCAGGAGAACGCGCATCAGGACTTCCTCAAGATCGCGCACGTAGCGGTGCACGTCCTCGCGCTCAGGACTCAAATTAATAATGGGGTAGCCGACAATCTGCCCGAGTCCGTGGTAGGTGACTTTGCCGCCGCGGTTCGTCTCAAAGACTGTGACGCCGCGCTCCTCCAGCATTTCCTCAGAGGCGAGAATGCCCGCGCGCGTCGCCCCGCGCCCGAGCGTGAGCGTGTGCGGATGCTCGACGAGAAGCAGAGTGTCCGGCTGGCTGCCTTCGAGCACGGCGCGCTCTGTCTCTTTCTGCGCGGCGAGCGCCGCGCTATATTCCAGGCGTCCCAGACGACGGACTCTCAGCATTCTTCGTTTCATCATTACAGGACCGGTTGATTGAGATTCGCCACATTGTAACAGGGTGAATGCGGGGACACTATCTCCTCTTTGCGCCTCCAGCGTCTTGGCGTGAAATTATCTCTCGCAAAGACGCTGGAGGCGCAAAGAAAGCAGGTTCGCCGCTTGACTACGCAACCATTTGCGCGAATAGTTTAATCAAAGCTCGCGCCGGAGAACGGAAGATTACTAAATACCCGGAGGAGGAAGAGAATTGAAACGCGCACTTATCTTTTCGACAATCTGTTTGTTGTTGCTGCCCGCTTCGCTCGCAGCACAAAACAGACAGCGGACGACCACCAGAAAAAGCACGCAGAAGAGTCGCCCCGCCGCTTCCCAGGCTGACGCGGGAGCGCGTGCGGAAGGGGCAGGGCGCGTGGCCGACCAGATCAAGATTCTGACGCGCTTTCTCTATCTGCTCGGCGGAGTGGCCAAGGGAATCGAAACGGCTGACACCGCGGCGCGCGCCGGCGAGGCGACACAGGCGCAAATCGAGCAGACGCAGAAGAGCAAAGCGACCGTCAAGGATAGCTTACGAAATGTCCGCGAGGGGCTGGATCAGTTGGAGATAGATTTTCGCACGAAGCCGGAACTCCTGCGCTACTACACGCGTCTCGCGGGCGTCGCCTCAGGCGCGGCGACCGCCGAAGATCAGGCCGCCGCCAATCAATTCGATCAGGCCGGGAGGTCACTGCTCAACGTCGTCAACCGCCTCACGGACGTGCTTCTGGAAATGCGCTGAGATTCGTAAATCGTAAATCGTGAATCGTAAATAGAGAAAAGACGCTTTCGTCTATTTACGATTCACGATTTACGATTTACGGCTTTCGGGTAGTATCCCTGGCGGGCGCGGATGCGTAAGTCGGGGTGCGTGGGCACGGCGACCTTGATGTTGCGAAAATTATTGCCGGACGTTTCGGTGTTCGAGTAGTACTGAAGCAGGTATTGCGAGCGCAGCTCAGCGGCGATGCGGCTGAACATCGCATTCAACTCTTCAGGCTTGTTCGGAATGAAAGCCCCGCCCCCTGTGGCGTCAGCGATTCTCTCCATCCCTTTTTCCGCGCGGGCCGTGCGAACGTTGAGGTGCATCGTCTGGCCGCTCGGGTTAATCGAATAAAAGGTAATCTCCGCGCGCTGCACTTCGCGTTGCACTTCGGAAACGGACCGATCAACCAGCCTGAGTTGCGCCTCCTTACCCACCAGCTTGAGATCCGCGCCCCTGCTCTGGGCCGCCGAGACATCCAGGATACGCGCCGTGTCGTCGCCATCGGAGATGGCTACGATCACGCGACGACGACCGGAGGCGGACGACTGCTCCAGATAGCGTGAGGCCGCGAGGACCGTGTCGAAGAACGCAGTGAATCCTTTGGCCGGAGTCACCGTCAACAGTCTCTGTGCGGCACGCTCGGCTGATGCCAGTCCCTCTATGAAGCGCGGCTTTTCGTCAATGGCGAAGATGGTCGCCCTGTCTCCGGGCTTCATGACATGTTTGAGAAAACTGGCGGCGGCCTGTTGCTCGAAGGCGAAGCGCGCTTCGACAGAGCTGGAAACGTCCAGCAGGATGGCGATGTCGAGCGGGACCTGTTCGGGGTCGCCGATCTGGGTGATCTCCTGCGCGCGCCCTTCCTCTTCCAGGCGAAAGTCCGGAACCTTCAATCCGAGCACAGGCTGCCCCGCGGCGTCTGTCACGGAGACGGGCACGACGATCAGGTTCGAGGTAACGCGCACCACCTCATAGTCTTCGTCTTTAGGCGTGGGCGCGGGCTTTGGCGTCGGCGTCGGCATCGGCGGGGGCGGCTCTTTCAGTATTTGAGCCTGCACGCAGACCGGTGCGGCAGCGACCAGAAAAAGAAAAGCCAGCGCCGCAGGGAGCGCCAGCGTCAGTCGAATTCGCATTCCGTTTCCGTGTTTCATCAGGCCAACTCCACATGCCGCCAGCCGCTACGGGTTGCTGGCCGTTTTCAATTGATGCCGCCTGACGGCATGATGGTTGGCAACAAAAGTAATTATGAGTTTTGAATGATGAGTTATGAATTAAGGCCGACAGCTTTTAATTCAAAATTCAAAATTCAAAACTCATAATTTGTTTTTATTCCGGGTTTGTGCCTTCGCCGCTCGGCGTGTTCATCGTCGGCGCGGACTGTTGCAGGCCGCGATTGACGAGAATCTTGACCTCGACGCGACGGTTCTCAGCACGGCCCTGGCGCGTGCGGTTGTCAGCGATGGACTGCGATTCGCCATAGCCGAAAGGTGTCACGATGCGGCGAAGCGGAATCCTGTGGCTCTCCGCAAGGTAGCGCACCACTGCGTCAGCGCGTTGCGTGCTCAGCCTGCGGTTCTTCTCCACGCTGCCGGTCGAGTCCGTGTAGCCGGAGACTTCGATGACATAGCCTTTGGCGTTGAGAGCCTTGGCGGCGACCTCATCCAGCTGCGCTTTGGCGTCGCGCGAGAGCATCGCGCTGTTGACTCTGAAATTGATGGCGATGGTCTCCATCGGCACGTAGTCGTCCAGCGCGGAGATGCGTTCGTTGGTCGCGTTGACTCCGGCGACTGCCGCATCGGCCGTCTGCTGCGCCGCCTTCGCCCCGCCGCGCGCCGCGTTCGAGACGGCCGCCAGCTCGTCAATCTGTCCCGAAAGGCGCTGCGAGTTCTGCTCCACCTGCTCGATGCGGCCTTCAGCCGAACCGACGCGTGTTTCTACCGGGTCCACGCGCGACTCGACCGTGCGCGCCACCCTCAGGTCGGAACTTGAGAACCTGACCTTGCTGGCAACCAGTTGGCCGGAAGAGTCGCCGCGGCCTTCGACCTCGACGTTCAGTCCGCGCAGGATGGCCGTCACTCCGTAGTTCGTTCCGCTGCGCAGGAAACCGCCCTTGGATTTGACGCTCGTGCGGTCGGTCAGGCGGACGACTGTGTCCACACCGTTGTCATCGCGCACGGTGAAGGTGTCTGCGTCACGGCGGACGACGACGCCCTTGATGGTCATCTTCTGTCCGTCGGAGACGGTGCGAACGTTTGTCGTTTGAACGGCGCTGGTCGGCGGCTTGATCGAAGCCGGCGTCTGGTTAACTCTGGAATCCGGCGCTGACTGCGCCAGTGCCAATGAAGTTGTCGCTAATGCGAGCGCGAATACGAGAAGGGATTTTACGAACGGTCGGGATTTATCAGCACTCATACTTTTTTGACTCCATAAGCGATGGACGAAGCATCGCAAGTTGTGGCGACTTCTCAGCCGGTTGGGGGGCGAGCCGTTTGGGAGTCGCGGTTAAACGAGATTCGTACAAGAACGCCGCGCGGGCCTTCGTGGATCGGACGCCGCGAAGCGAAACGATTGCGAGGAATCTGCCAAATCAATTAACTTGCTCGTCAGTAAGCGAATATTAACGAACATGCGAGGGAAGTCAAGCTTGTCCGATGCGGAAAACGCCTCTCGGGGTGACTCGCAAGCACTTCATTATTCAATCGCTAGCGGAATGCAACGATTGGCCGGATGTGAAGATGAAGAGCGGAAAGGGATGTAGATGAGGTGACAAATCAAAGCGCGGAGGCGTCACTAACTTTCAAGCCGTCCGTCAATCTCGCTTATACTTCTGGCGCTTGAGACGACTCCACATTGCAATACCGGCACCGCTGGAAAATCAGGGCGGGCCAAAGAACTACTAGGGATGATCGAATGCTCCGGTCGCCACCGGGTATCAGGGAAGAATGCGCGTTCTCATCTTATCGCTCGAAAAGAGGTCTCTTCATGAGTCTCCTTCTTTATGTGATCGCGGCATGAAGGCGATGGATGAAATGAGGCTGCAATCTATTCGCTCACCTCTTTTGTGCAACAACGCCCGCAGCTTTCCAGTCAAAGCGGATGGAAACCATCCTGACGCCATAGCTTTTAATTTGCCTCCACAAGCGACATTCAAACCTGAATCCAGGGAGGCGTAGACACGCTAACCACAACCGGGTGCAAGACCGATCCAATACTTACCACCATACACTGCTGCCTTTCTGTCACCATGGAGGGGCCAGTTCTCGATTGCTTTCCCTTTCAGTTCCGCGCACCAAGCGGCTTTCGCCTCTTCAAGAGTCTTGTAGCCCCGCGATTTCGTGATGACCCTTGGCGGATTATTTCCGTCACCTTCGCACGGCCCGCCGCCTCCAAACTGACAGCGCGGAGTGCTTCGCAGTGTCGCCTCCTGCCCCACCCAAACGGAGCCGTTCGAGAGGTCCAGGACATAAACAAAGTACTGTTGAGAGCCACTGCCGGGTTCCACGGCTGCCGGTCGCGTGGGAATGTCCCCACTCGCCACCCTTGCATTCTTATCCCCCCTCCGACCAACCTGGACAGATTTATCACCCTGCGACCAAATGTAGCCACCGATCAGCACAGCTCCGACGCCGATCCCCAAGAGTAGCCAGGAGCCTAATGAGAGTCCAAGGAAGACGCCAGCTGCACCTCCCCCAGCCCCGCCCGCGCCAGCCATGAGACTTCCCCGAATAATACTTTCAGACACATGCTTGAATATAGACTTCGCAAGATTAGCTGCCGCCCCCCTGCCCAGACTGTCATTATAGATCTGCTGCAAGAGAGAGCGCGCTGTCGTGTCGCCGCCCAAGTGAGTAGCTATTTCCCTAAGTGCCTGGGCCATGATCTTTCCTCGCTCGGCCATCGTCAATTTCGCGGCGCCCTCGGCCACACTTTTAAGTTCCTCCAGTATCTGGAGCCATTCTGCATTTGTGGTCATGGTCTTTTCCTCCGGTAATGGTTCAGTTTGAAATCTGAATCCAATCCTTCGTTTGTGAGTGACTTTTCTTAGAAGAGCGTAACGTTGCGCGGGACGATTGTTTTCAGCGCCTTGACCATGATTCGGCGGGTTTCGGCACACGGGCGGGCTGCTGTTGAAGCTTCCACTCGCTCAACACTGTAAATGACCCACTACCTTTCCTCCTAAAGTGTTGACGAAAGTTGCGGATCAAACCTGGCAGAATGAGAGAGCCAACAAAGAGGAGTCGGAACATGTGATCGTCGTTAATCCAGGAATCTGATTCGGAACGCCGCTATTGTGGCTTCCTCTGCTGTGCCTTGCGCCTGATGCCACGCTCCAGCCGCGCCGAGAGCGAGCATTCAACCTTTGTCGGAAGGAGGTTCCATGAGAGGCACGCTATCGAGGCGTCGGGTGCAAGCGCTTGTTCGGCGCACCCGTTGAAGAATCCACGTCCCGCCATCTATCCTCAACGGATCGCAAGGGGCTGTTGCTATACCCTGAAGCCAAGGGCCGCAGGCTTGTCTTCGCTCACGGGCTAGGCCGCCAGTAAGTATGATACAGCGCGTTGTCGGCTCCGCGTCCGAACACGTCGATGCGGATACTGCTCCACGAGACGGCCGCGGGGTCGGCCGTGAGCAACCCGCCCAGACTCTCCCAGCGGCCCCATTTCGACCCATCCCAGGGGACGTGCTGCAACGTACCGTCCGGCGCGACGAGGAACACGTCGAGGCGGTTCGCGCGGCGCGAGCTGACAGCGGGGCCAAACATCATGCGGCGGCTGTCGCGCGGCTCCCAATCGCTCCACGACGAGCCGTCCCACCACTTCTGGTACAGCGTCTCGTCCTTCGCCCGGCCGAACACGTCGATGCGGTTGCTGCCCCACGAGACGGTGGCCGGATCGGCCGTCAACTCGCCGCCCAGGCTTCTCCACGCTGTCCAGTTCGATCCGTTCCAGATGCGTTGATGGAGGGAGCGGTCGGTGGCAACTACGAACACGTCGAGGTGATCCGCTCGCCGGGAGCTGACCGCCGGGGCCGACAGCAGTGAGCCACCCAGCCCCTCCCAGTCGTGCCAGCGCGAGCCGTCCCACCACTTGTGATACAGGCTGTTGTCGGTGGCCCGGCCGAACACGTCTATGCGGTTCGGCCCCCACGACACCGCAGCGGGCTTGGCCGTCAACTCGCCGCCCAAGCTTTCCCAGTCGCGCCAGACCGAGCCGTTCCACCACTTGTGGTACAGCGCCCGGTCGGTGCCGACGGTGAACACGTCGAGCCGGTTCGGCCCCCACGAACACACGGCGGGGCCGAAGATCAAATCGCCGCCCAGGGATTTCCATTCGCTCCACTCCCGCCCGTCGGCCGGCATGGCGTCGCCGGGGTAGATGAGCGTGTTGACGACCGCCAAGCCCTGACGCGGCGACAGCAGCCAGTCGCTCCCCGTAGGGCGGGTCGTCTCCTCCCGCGTCACCATCTTATGGTGCCACGGGATCGGCCGCAGCGTTCCGCTCGCCTCGTCGTTGCACTGGATGTGAAGGTGCGGCCTATCGGAGTTTCCGGAGTTGCCCACGAGTCCGAGGAAATCGCCGGCCCTGACGGCGGCGCCGGGGACGTTGTTTCGTATCAGATCGGGGTTCAGCGAACCCCGCTGAAAGTGGGCGTACGTCATCAACTCCGTGCCGTGCCGCAGGACGAAGTGGTTGCCGGGCGCGGGGGGCGAGTCCGAGGATAAGTTGGGCGGGTTGTGGTTTTCGGGAATGTTGTTCTCGAAGCCCACGACCGTGCCGTCGGCCATCGCGTACACGGGCTTGCCCCAGATGCGGTGGTGCTCATTCTTCTTGCCGCTCTTTCCGGGCAGCCGCAGGCTCCAGGCGTTGATTGATTCGTCGAAGGCCATCACGCCGAGGTCGTGCGCGTAGAGCTGTGGCCCGCAGCAGTGGGCCGCGCCCATCCCCTGCCAGCACTCGCCGCGCCGCAGGTCGTGGGCCTTCCCCATCCAGGCGTAGGCCCCGTTCGCGACCGGACTCTCGTGCCGGCCCAGAGAGTGAGTGAAGCTCGCGGGCAGATCAAAGCCGTCCACGACCACTTCGAACTTGATGATCGTCGGGGGCGTGCTGGTGAGAATGATGTTGTCGGTTTCTTTGAAATCCATTGGCGCGCGACTGGCCTCGGCCGAGCCGGCCTTGCTCAGACGTAAGCCAAACAGCGCGAGCGCGGGCGTCCTGATGCTGATGTTCTTTACGAAGCCGGGCCTATCCGGGAAGGTGATTCGCAACACCGCCACATTCACCGGGTTCGGTTCGCGGTTGGTGAAGATCGCCTGGAAGGAGAGTTGGAAGCGCTCGCCCTCGTTCGGCGTCGAAGGCGCGAGTGCCAGGTATCGAACCACTCCGTTGACCCTCGGTTCGATTGTGAGGCCGATTCTGGGCTTATCCATGTCGATGGCTCCTTAATGTTCCGGTGCTCTCGAAGCCGCAACAGCACCCTACCGTGGATTTTCCATCAAGCCCTTAGTCCGGGTACGTCACCAATAAGCGCCTAACTACAATTAGGCCGCTGATGGCGGTAATTTGCGACTATTGCCAGCTTTTACTGGCATCAATAGCCTAATATTATAAAAGGCGACAATTACCGCTCGCGGCGGTCTGACACGTCTCGGAGATGACTTTTAATATGAGGCTAACGAGAAAAGGCGCTCATCAGCAAGGGTGCGAGGAGTGAGACCGGAGCGCACAGTATCGGGTTGTATGGTGAAAGTCAAGGGTCAGACTCTTTGGCGCGAGACGTGGCGCGCAGCACGATAGGCTAGAAGGCTTAAAGGTACTTACGCAGTCATCGCCTTAAGACCTCTTCCCCCGGCAGATTCTTGATTTCACAGTTGCTGGCCGCTTTGGTCGTGCGCTGTTTTGTGTCCAAAATCGTGATACTGCCGCGTGAGGACGAGCGGGGCAAGCGCCGCCCTCACGCGGAGACGGTCTTAAGTTTGATTCCGCCGCATCACAATTGGAAATACCCGGCTTCCAATATCTCTTTGACGTAGCCGAGGAATCTCTCTGCGTCTGAGCCGTCAATGATGCGATGGTCGAAGGTCAGAGCGAAGTAGGCCATCTGACGAATCGCTATGTAGTCGTCGCCTTCCTCGCTGGTAATGACTTTGGGCCGTTTTTCGATTGCGCCGACGCCGAGGATGGCGACCTGCGGCTGGTTGATGATGGGCGTGCCGAAGAGGCCGCCGAAGACGCCCGGGTTGGTGATCGTAAATGTCCCCCCGGCGACTTCGTCTGGCTTCAACTGTTTGGCGCGAGCGCGTTCGGCCAGGTCGTTTGCGGCGCGCGCCAGGCCCGAGATCGAAAGATCGTCGGCGCGTTTGATGACGGGCACGATCAATCCCCAGTCGAGCGCGACGGCCATGCCCAGATTGATGTCTCGTTTGTAAATGATCTGGTCACCGCTCACCTGCGTGTTGAAGATCGGGAACTTGCGAATCGCCGTGGTGACGGCCTGGAAGATGAAAGGCATGAAGGTGAGCTTCGTGCCCACGCGCTCTTGAAAGGCGCGCTTGTGCTGGTCGCGCAGACGCGCGATGCGCGTCATGTCTATCTCGTACACGGTCGTCACGTGAGCGGAGGTGCGGCGCGAGAGTGTCATGTGCTCCGCAATCTTCTTACGCATCACGCTCATCTGCTCGACGCGGTCTTCCGCAACGGGCGTCACGGGCGACGGGGCCTGTAGGGGCGGAGCCGTTGGGGCCGCCGGAGTCTGGGCGGGCGCGCCGGTCCGCATGGCCTCCTGCGGCGTCATCATTGCGCCGGATTCGATGAAGCTCAGGATGTCGTTTTTGGTCACACGACCGCTCATCCCTGTGCCTTCGAGGCGCGTGATGTCTATGCCGTGTTCGCGCGCAATGTTGCGCACGAGCGGGCTGGACTTGGTGCGGCGCAGCTCCTCGACTGTCTGCTCGCGGCCATTGTCGCCCGGAGCGGCCGCAGTGGCGGGAGCTGTCTGTGACTGCGTGGGGACGGAAGGCTGAGCCGTTGTTCCCTCTGCGGCTTCGGCGGCGGGCTGCGCCGGTTGCTGCGCGGCAGCCTGTGGCGGCGTTTGCTCCGCGGGCGCTGCGGGCTGGGGCGGCGGCTCCGGCTCGATGGCGGCCTGCGCGGCAGGCGCTGTGGAGACTTCCGCCGCGCCTGCGCCTCCGTTTGACGGAGCTGCGGCCTCGCCGCCGTCGAGTACGGCGACCACCTTGTTGACCTCAACCGTCTCGCCCTCTTTAAACTTAATCTCCGTGAGCGTTCCTGCGGCGGGGCTCGGAATCTCTGCGTCCACCTTGTCGGTGGAGATTTCAAACAAAGGCTCGTCGCGCTCGACACGGTCGCCGACCTTTTTCAGCCACTTGGTAATCGTCCCTTCCGCGATGGACTCGCCCATCTGCGGCATCACAACTTCTGTGCTCATAGTCTCTCCAGTGGTCAGTGGTCGGTGGTCAGTGGTCAGTGAACAGCCAAAAACAGCGCAGCGCTTTGTCTTTAACTGACCACCGACCACTGACCACTGACCACTTCTTTTACCCTTCTGCTGTCGTCGGATCAATGACCGACTTGATTTCGGAGACGCTGTTGGCCGGGAATCCTCCCTGCCGCGCGTGCTCGCGCACAGCCTCCGCATCGGGCGCGATGTAGATGCAGTAAACTTTATCGCCAGTGACGTAGCTCTGGACCCATTGAATCTGCGGCCCCATGTTACGCAGGACTCCGCAAGACTTCTGCGCGACGGCCTGCAACTCCTCGGCGGACAAATTCCCCGCCCCGTAAATCTCACGCTCAATAACGAACTTGGGCATCACTCGTGTTCCTTTCGTGAAACAGTGGTCAGTGGCCGGTGGTCAGTGGTCAGTGAGAAATCAGTTTTTAACTGACCACTGACCACTGTCTAATACGCTGCAAGTTTGCGCGCCGCGTCCAGCACGTCCTTCACTTGCGGCAGATAATATTCTTCGAGCGGCGGCGAATAGGGGACGGGCGTGTCAATAGAGGCGACGCGAACGACTGGCGCGTCCAGCCACTCGAAAGCCTCTTCGACGATTGTGGCGGCAATCTCGCCGCCGATGCCACCCGTGCGCGACGCTTCGTGCAGCACCATGACCTTGCTCGTCTTCCTGACGCTCGCCAGAATCGCCGCCTTGTCCAGCGGCGCGAGGGAGCGCAAATCTATCACCTCGACGTCCAAGCCCTCTTTCTCCAATTCGGCGGCGGCGTCAAGGGCCGTCAGGACCTGCGCGCCGAAAGTGATGATGGAAAGGTCGCGTCCCTCGCGGCGGGTGCGCGCACGGCCTATCTCGACAATGTAATCCTCTTCGGGCAGCTCTTCGCGCAGGCGCGGCAGGCGGTAAAGTTTTTTATGCTCGAAAAAGATCACCGGGTCCGGGTCGCGTATCGCCGCCTTGATTAAGCCTTTCGCGTCGTAAGCGGTCGAGGGCTCGACTACTTTGAGGCCGGCGGTGTTCAGGAAGAACGATTCCGCGTTGACCGAATGGAACGGACCCGCGTGGACGCCGCTCCCGCACGGGCCGCGAAACACCGCGGCAATTCCTGCTCCCCAGCGATAGCGACACTTCGCGGCGTAGTTGGTCAGCATGTCGAAGCCCGCGGAGATGAAGTCTATGAACTGAAACTCCGCCACGGGGCGCATCCCCATCAAAGCCGCGCCGCACGCCGCACCGACAATCGCCGCCTCCGAAATCGGCGTGTCAATCACGCGCTCTTCGCCGAACTCGTCCAGAAGACCGTCCGTCACCTTGAACGCGCCGCCATACACGCCCACATCCTCGCCGATGCAGAAAACAGTCGGGTCGCGCTCCATCTCTTCCCAGATACCCTGGCGAATCGCTTCGACGAATGTGGCCGTACCGCCACGCGCCGGGCGATTAGATTTATGCTCCTTCTTAACAGTAGTTGACACTCTAAAACATCCTCAATTGATGATTATTGAACCATCTTTTCTTTCTTGTGCCACCGAAGACTCGCCCAATCCGGGTTAGCTGTATGAACTTGTGCGAGCAAGCAAACGGAAGCAATGAATTCTCCCCACCTTTCAGCATCTTCGCCTTCAAGTGTCTTAACTAATATTCGACCATCATCCTCTTCAACAGTTAGTTCCACCTTGAGCGTCTTACTCATTCAAGTACCTTTCCAGAACGGTTAATTTCCACCGAAAACTTTCGGGCGAAACGCGGGTGGCACGATGTTATTATCAAAAACTCCGTAAGCGGCCTGTTCAGCTTCGGGCATGGGCGAGCTTTCGGCCCAGGCGACGTCTTCGTCCAGCTCGCGGTTGATCTCCTTTGTGATCTCTTCGAGTTTCTCGCGCGTGGCGATCTCCTTTTCAACCAGAAAATTCTCGTAGCGATCAACGGGGTCGTTGTTCTTCTCCCACCATTCGATCTCTTCGGTTGGCACGTAGCGCTGGTCGTCGTGCTCCGCATGGCCCTTGCGGCGATAGGTCTTCGCTTCAATCAGGACCGCACCGCCACCGCCTCGCGCATACTCCGCAGCTTTCCTCGTCACCTCGTAGCAGGCGATGATGTCGTTGCCGTCAACGATGTGTCCGGGGATACCGTAGCCCGCGGCCTTTTCCGCAAGGTCCTTGACGGCGGTCTGCTTCGAGGTCGGCGTCGAATATGCGTAATGATTATATTCTGCGACAACGATCAGGGGCAGGCGCTGCACGGCAGCGAAGTTCAGGCCCTCGTGGAAAGCTCCCGTGCTCATCCCGCCGTCGCCGATGTAAGCGAGCGCGACAAGGTTCTTCTTCTGCATGCGGCCCGCGAGCAGCACGCCCGTCATCACAGGGATCATGTCCCCCAGATGAGAGATCGGTCCGATGAAGCCTTTCGACATGTCGCCGAAGTGGATGTTGAGGTCGCGCCCGCCCGACGGCCCCCAGGCTTTCGCCATGTACTGCGCGAAAATCTCTCGCGGGCGAATCCCTTTGACGAGCACCGCGCCCAGGTCGCGTATCAGGGGCGTGATGAAATCCTGCGGCTCAAGCGCGTAGGCTGTGCCGACGGCCGTCGCCTCCTGCCCTAGAGAGCGGAAGACGCCGCCGACCACCTTCGTCTGGCGGTAGAGATTAACGAGACGCTCTTCGACCAGCCGCGTCAGCTTCAAATAACGATACAGCTCAAGCAACGCGTCCGACTTCAAAGTAGTCTCGCCCGTACAACTCAGCTGCGCCACTTTCTCTTCCTGCCGCCCAGCCACTTGAGAAGCATCTTCCGGGGCCCGCCGCGCTTTCGACGGCGCGGACTTCCGCTGTGTCTCTTTTTTCATAAGAACAGTGACGAGTGACGAGTGACAAGTGACGAGATAAAAGCTTTTGGCTTGTCACTCGTCACTTGTCACTCGTCACTGCTTTTAAAAATGTATCGCCAGCTTGTGGACGTCTTCGGCGGCTTCCATGACTGCTTCGGAGACGGTCGGGTGCGCGTGAATCGTGCGCCCCAGCTCGTCCGCGGTCGTCTCCAACTGCATGGCGACGCACGCCTCTGCGATGATTTCCGTCGCGTGCGGACCGATGATGTGCACGCCCAGGACCTCGTCGTACTTCGACTCGCTGACTATTTTGACAAAGCCTTCCTCTTCGCCGATGATGCGCGCCTTGCCCGAAGCCGAGAAGGGAAACTTGCCGACTTTCACGTCATAGCCCTGCTCGCGGGCCTTCGCTTCCGTCAGCCCGACCGAGCCGATTTCGGGGTCGCAGTAGGTGCAGGACGGGACCAGTCGCAGGTTGATCGGGCGCACTTCCTGACCGGCGATCTGCTCCACCGCGAGAATGCCCTCTTTCGACGCCAGGTGCGCGAGCCAGGGCGTCGGAATCACGTCGCCGATGGCATAGACGTTCTCTTCGCCCGTGCGCAGGTATTCGTCAACCTGTATGGTCCCGCGCTCAATCTTGATCTTCGTCCCTTCAAGCCCCAAACCTTCCAGGTAAGGCATCCGGCCCACAGCGACGAGCAGCATCTCTGCTTCGAGCGTGACCTCACGACCTCCGGCGTCTTTACCTGTGACGCGGACGCCCGCGTCCGTCTTCTCCATCTTCTCAAGCTTCGTCCCCAGCTGAGATTTAATGCCGCGCTTGCGAAAGGCGCGCTCCAAATCTTTAGAGACCTCTTCGTCTTCGAGCGGCACGAGGCGCGGCAAGAGCTCGACGATGGTGACGTCAGAGCCGAACCTTTTATAGACGGAAGCGAACTCGACGCCGACCGCGCCCGAGCCCATCACGATCAGCGATTTCGGCACGTCCTTGAGTTCCAGAATGTGGTCCGAGTTGACTACCGTCGCGCCGTCCGTCTCGAATCCGGGAATGGGACGGACGACGGAGCCCGTCGCGATGACTATGTTGCGCGTGTTGATGGTCTGCTCCGCGCCGTCGTCGCCCTTGACTATGACTTTGCCCGGCAGCGCCAGCCGGCCCGCCCCTTTAAAGACCGTGATCTTATTCTTCTTCATCAGAAACTCTATGCCCTTAGAGTTCTTCATCACGACCTTGTCCTTGCGCTTCTGCACATCTGCGAAAGCAAGTTGAATGCCTGTGGCCTGCACGCCGAAATCCGCAGCGTGCTGCATCTGCTCGTAAATGTGCGCCGACATCAAAAGCTGCTTCGTGGGGATGCAGCCGCGCAGGGTGCAAGTGCCGCCGAGCCGCTTGTCTTTCTCCACGAGCGCGACTTTCAATCCCAGTTGCGCGCCGCGAATCGCCGCCACATAGCCGCCAGGACCGCTGCCGATCACCGTCACATCGAATTGTTCCGTAGCCAAGTTTTTCTCCCTTCGGTCGAAAAAGGGGGTCGGGGGACAGGGGGCGGGGGCCGGTGAAAGGCTTTTCCGACCCCTGGCCCCTAGCCCCCGACCCCCTTCTTATATTCCGCGATTTGCGCCGCGTGGTGCGTGAGATGCTTGAAGGTCACGGCTTCAATATATTTGTAGGCGGGCGTGGATTCGTCCACCTCGTCCGGCAGCGCTTCGATGAGGCGTTCCATGTCGCTGTGGGCGGCGTCGAATTCCTCACGCACCTGCGGCATCGAATGCTCCCGTCGGCTCTCGACCGCCTGCCGGTTGAATTCGTCAATCATCTCCTGGTTCAGCCTTTGCGGTTTCCAGGTGCCTTCTTGAATCTCCCGCACGATGCGCGCGGCCTCTATCTCCCAGGCGCTGATGTGGGCGAGCGCGTCTTTGACGGACCACTTCGGGTTCAGTCCCGTGCGGGTCGCCTGCTCTTCGGTCAGGCCGTCGAGCGCCTCTGTCAGTTTGTGGTGCGACTCGCGCACGCGCTCCTGCAACTCCGTCTTCTTCATCTGAAGTGTCCTCCCGTAGAGCGCGCGCCCTTCACGCACAGGGGCGCGCGCGCCTGTTTCCGTGGTAGAGCTTTCAGGCAATTAGTCTGGAACCGACAGTATAGTCGCGTCATCAGTGATTTTACAAAAGAGCGGCATTATAATCCCTGTCTCGAAATTCATCCAATCCCGCGCGCGCATGCCGGGAGACATTTAAGCGAGGACCAGATTGATGGAACATTCCGAAGGATTCCTGAAGCTCGTCGGGGAAGCGAAAAAGCGTATCCACGAAATCTCCGTCGAGGCGACGCTCGAACGCCTGGATGCGGGCGAGGGCGCGCGCCTGATAGACGTGCGCGAAGATAACGAATGGGAGGCAGGCCACGCCGCGGGCGCGGAGCACATAGGCCGTGGCATCATCGAGCGCGACATCGAACAGCTTGTGCCGGACAAAGGCACGGAGCTGATTCTCTACTGCGGCGGCGGCTATCGCTCCGCCCTCGCCGCCGAAGCCCTACAGCGCATGGGCTACTACGACGTCTCTTCGATGGCCGGAGGCTGGAAAGCCTGGAAAGAAGCAGGAGCGCCAGTGGAAGGCGATTAAAAAGGCTTTCAAAGGCTTCATCAACGTGCGATATTCTTCAGCATTCGATAGGAAGCAGAGGCTTCGCTTATGAATAGCTGGCGCTCATGGTGGGACTCTCTCACGCCGGACAGCAAAAACCTCATCATCAATATCGCTGCCGGCGTTTCCGTCTTACTCGTTGGAGCTATCGGATATTTGTTCCGGCGGTCCATTGTTGCGCTTGGTCGGCGTCTCTTCGCTCCTAAAGTTTCTCCCGCGCCAACACCTCAGCCGATAGTGATTGAGGTCAAAACGTCATCCCAGCCCATAGCTCCTGAGCCGGTGAAGCCAGCATCTCCCGTGCCCTCTCCAGCAATCCCATCTCCGCCCGTTGTCGGCTTCGTGCCCCGCCGGGACACGGAGGGCCGCAACATCCTTGAGCGATTGAAAGAGGAACTCGCGCCGGAAAGAAAACAACTGGTTGCGCTGTGCGGCGCGGGCGGCGTTGGCAAGACGACGCTCGCCGCCGAAGCCGTGCGTGCCCTGAGCGACATTTTTGTGAATCGCCTCGCCTGGGTCAGCGCGGACGGTCGCCCTGACTTCAATCTCTCGACGCTGCTTGACGAAACCTCTACGCAATTAGGCAACACTGAATTGCGCCCGCTCCCGGTGGAACAGAAAGAGGAACAGGTGCGCGCTCTGGTTGCCACCGCGCCGACGCTCATCGTGCTCGACAATTTCGAGACGGTGGCGGAAGCGGAACGGACGCGCTGCGCAGACTGGTTAAGTCATACGCAGTGTTCCGCCATCATTACCTCAAGGGATGAGGTCGAACAGGCGCGACCCGTCAACATCTTCGCCATGTCTTTACCGGAAGCGAGAATGTTCGTGGAGCGATTGATTGCGCAGGCTCGCCACCCGCAGGCGTTCAAAAGGCTAGATCATGACAATATCATCGCTGCGGCTGACCGCAATCCGCTCGTCCTGCAATGGATCATCAGGCAGATTGATAGAGCGAAACAGCCGCACACGGTTCTGCGAGAACTGGCACAGGGCGAAGGCGATGCCGCGAAACGCGTTTTCGACCGTTCTTTTGAGCTATTAACTGAAGATAGCCGTGCCGCATTGCTCGCGCTTTCGCTCTTTGCGCCGAGCGCCTCTCGCCCCGCGCTGGCTGAAGTGGCTGGCTTCGGGAACGACACGAAGCGTCTCGATGAAGCGTTGGCGCAATCAACCGAACTGTGGCTGACAGATGCGACGGAAGGGAATAAGCGTTTAACCGTTGAAGGTCTGACCCGCGAGTTGGCAAGGGCGCGTTTGAAGAAAGATGAACGCGCCGACGAGTTCCGCCAGCGATTCGTGGCGCACTTTCTAAGCTACACTCAAGAACGCGCGCAGCCCACGCCTGAAGATTACGATGCGTTGGAGGCGGAGAAAGACAACGTGCTGGGTGCGATGGATTTGGCTTCTGAAATGGAAGATTGGTTGAATGTGATGGAGATTGCGAACGTATTGGCTAATCCTGTAATCGGTATGCTGAGCGTGCGCGGCTACTGGGACGAAGCGATACGCCGGGGTGAGCAAGCGGTAGTAGCCGCACAAAAGGCGGAGAATGAGTGGGCAGTCGCAAAGTTTGCAGGAAACGCGGCAGGGATTCGCATGAATCGTGGCGAATACGACGAAGCCAGACGAACATATCAGCAAGCCCTTACTGCGTTCAGGAAGCTAGAAGGTGAAGCAAATGTTGCCGTTTGTCTTCATCAGTTAGCAATAATTGCACAACAGCAAGGCGAGATAGAAGAAGCGCGACGACTCTACGATGAGAGCTTGGGGATCGCAAAGAGGCTTGGCGACCAAAGTGGCATCGCCAGCACCTTACAGGCATTAGGAGTTCTGGCAGACTCTCAAGGGGAGTTAAAGGAGGCGCGGCGTCTTTATAATGAAAGCTTAGAGATTAAGAAGAGACTTGGCGACAAGGGCGGTATTGCTCTCATCTATTATAATCTGAGTTTACTTGAAGAGAAGGAGAATAACAGAACGGAAGCGGTGCGGTTGCTGCATGAGGCTTTGGGCACGTTTGAGAAACTCAAGTCGCCCTATGCGAAGATGGCGCGTCAGGAGTTAGAGAGGTTGGAGGGCGAATCTTCCGAAGTGGGTGGGGAAGATTAGATGCTCTGGTGAGGGTTAATACGTGAGTTTGACGTCAGGCCGGTTGCCGCCGCAGCCCCGTTAGGGGCGAGATATTGGTAGCCCACAGCGTAAGCTGTGGGTCTGTGGCCGACATCAGAAGCCGCGAGCCCCAGAGGGGCGACATAAATCCAGGACAGAGGAGATGTTAATCTTGGATTTATGTCGCCCCTCCGGGGCTTGATTATTCTTCTCTGTAATCTGTACCCACGACTGGCGTCGTGGGCTACTGGTATGCCGCCCCTGACGGGGCTGATTGTGTTGCGACCTCTGATGTGGAATCCGCGTGTTAACGCTTTCGGCTGCGTGATGTGGGCTTGCGCTTGATTCCTTTGTATCTGACATTGCCTGGTAGCTTTTCGGGGAGGTCCAGCTCGTCGTCAATCAGGTCTTCGACGTGGACTCCTGCGACATGGGCGTATTGCAAGAGAATCATGAGCGGCGGTTCGCGTAGTCCTGATTCATATCCTGAGATTCTTGTGTAATCAATCTGGTCTTCAACTCCCATACGCTTGAGCATTTCGCTCTGAGTTAAACCAAGAGCAAGCCGAATCTGTCTGAGCTTTTCAGCAAGGCGTTCCGGTCTCGGACGTGCGCTGCCCATCAGGAGATACCTCCCGATGGCAGGATGGCCGCAAGAAAAAGCTTGCGGCGGTTTACAGTTGTAAATATAATGCCGCTGCGTAACAGAGTCGCCGTGAGTGTGAACCTTTCATACTCAACGGCGATGCTCATCTCAATCTTGAGGTTGAGGGTTGAGCCGTCGCATTAGCCGTTGCCTTTAGTTTTCAAAGACTGGACCGCGCGCCATCTTACCAAAAAGGCGCGCATCTTCACATCACTTCTCACAAAGGACGCTACTAATGAAACAAAAAGACGAGACTGAGTATCAAGCCAAAGTGATAGATGATAGTGGGCTGACTCGTGGCCGTGTCCCTCACCCGATCCTCAGACTGTTAGGCGCGAGAGCCGGTGATTTCATGATCTTTCGTCTGGCTGATGCGGGCAAGGCCACTCTGCGTGTCTCACGTTCAAGAAAGAAACCAGGTAAAGGAATTAAACGACGCTAATCGCTTGAGAGGGAGCGCGACAGGGGTGGACGCGCTCCCGGCTGCACGTCTGCTCCCTCTGGGTTGGAAGCGGGCTGTGCGGAGAGGCCGCCGCGTCCGAGCCGCTTCCGGTTGGCGGCGCGGCGGTCTTGCTTTACCTCCATCCCTTATCTCTGGTGTACAATTAAGAATGTAGTCATTATGTCAGTTTATGTCAGTACCGCCTAAGGTCTCGGGCGGGTCAGACTAAACGATGAACGATGAACGATGAACGCTGAACCGAACGGCAATCTTTTCATTCCGCGTTCAGCGTTCCGACTTCCGCGTTTCAGACGCCCGCCCTGCTTAAGCAGGCGGTACTGACTTGCAAGGATGGAGAGTCTGATGCCACCAGAAGCAACCGGACAAAAAGAGAAGGACGCGGTGAAAACCCGCATTGAGACGGATTCGATGGGCGAGATAGAGGTCCCTGCGGACAAGTATTATGGGGCGCAGACGGAGCGTTCGCTGAAACACTTCAACATCGGATACGACACGATGCCGCGCGAGATGATTCGGGCGCTGGGGGTGTTGAAAAAGGCCGCCGCGCTCGTCAATCAGGATTTGGGGAAGCTCACGGCGGACAAGGCGGAGTTGATCGCGAAGGCCACAGACGAAGTGATCGAGGGCAAGCTCGACGAGCATTTCCCGCTGCGTGTTTGGCAGACCGGGTCGGGTACGCAGACCAACATGAACGCCAACGAGGTCATCTCGAACCGCGCCATCGAAATCGCTGGCGGGGAGATGGGGAGCAAAGCGCCCGTCCACCCGAACGATCACGTCAACATGTCGCAGTCCTCTAACGACACCTTCCCCACGGCCATGCACATCGCCGCCGCCGAAGAGATGAACAAGCTCATCCCCGAAGTCCAGCGTGTCTACGACGCGATTGATGCGAAGGCCAAAGAGTTCGCGGACGTGGTGAAGATCGGGCGGACACATTTGCAGGACGCCACACCGATTACGGTCGGGCAGGAGATGTCCGGCTGGGCCAGCCTCATCGAGCGCGACATCGAAAGACTGAAGATGGTTCTGCCGGGACTTTACGATCTGGCTATCGGCGGCACGGCCGTCGGCACTGGCCTCAACGCCCACCCGGAGTTCGCCGAAAGGGCGGCGGCGAAGATTGCGGAGCTGACGGGCCTGCCTTTCAAATCGCACCCGAACAAGTTCGCGGCGCTTTCGGCCCACGACGAGATGGTCTTTGCGAGCGGCGCTCTGAAGACGCTCGCCGGGTCATTGATGAAGATTGCGAACGACATCCGGTGGCTCGCGTCAGGCCCGCGCGCAGGCTTCTGCGAGCTGGTCCTGCCGGAGAACGAGCCCGGCTCTTCGATCATGCCCGGCAAGGTCAACCCGACGCAAAGTGAAGCGATGACGATGGTCGCCGTGCAGGTGATGGGCAACGACGCCGCCATAGGTTTCGCAGGTTCGCAGGGCAACTTTGAATTAAATGTCTTCAACCCTGTGATGATTCATAACCTGCTCCACTCCATACGCCTCATCAAAGACGCCTGTCACGGATTCGTTGACTACTGCATCGCGGGTATCGAGCTCAACCGCGAGAAGATCGAAGAGCATTTGCAGAATTCGCTCATGCTGGTGACGGCCCTGAACCCGCACATCGGCTACGACAACGCGGCCAAAATCGCCAAGAACGCGCACAAGAAAGGCATCTCCCTGCGCGAGTCTGCCATTGAGCTGGGACTTTTGACGGGCAAGCAGTTCGACGAATTCGTCAAGCCGGAAGAGATGACGCACCCTTAGCCCGCCGGGCGACAAACGATATAAGCGGGCCTGGTCGGAGTTTAATGCTCCGACCAGGCCCGCCCTTGTTCAGTCCACCCACTCGCGCCCGTGCTACTGAGAGTGGTTGGGGTTCGGCGCTATCGTTACAGGTCCGACTACGTCCGCGCCGTTGAAGAAGGTGCCGACCTGATACAGCACCACGTTCGCCGCGTTGCCGGTGTAGTTGACGACGCCCTGGGCGTTGTTGTGCGCGATGACCGTGTTCATGATCCTCGCTTGCGCGCTCTGGTTAATTCGAATGCCGTCGCCGGGAGTCGGGTTGCTGCTCCCAACACCGGTGCGGAAGCCGCCGCCTGTAATATGCGAGTTCGTGAGAGTGACGCGGGCTGAGTCCGTCAGATTAATGCCGACGCTGATGTTGTTTTCGAATCGGCAGTTGTCTATGTTCACTCGCGAGCCCTGGGTAATCAGGGCTCCCGTGTCGAAGTTGCGTATTGTGAGGTTACGCAGGGTGACAAGTCGTAGCCCCAAGGTGACCGGGTAAACGATTACGATGCCTGGTCCGGTTGTGCGCGCGACGTTTCCGCCGGCAGGGTCTCCCTGCAGTATGGCATCAATGTCGGCGCTAACACCGGGGGCGGCTTCGAGCGTCACGTTGCCGGGATTGGCAACACCCGGCGCGCCCGGCCCCGAGACGTTCTGCCCGATGTAAACTGACTCTGCGTAGCGGCCGCTGGCGACGATCAGGACGAGGCCGTTATGATTGGCTCCCGTGCCTGCCGCCGCACCGGTGCCCGGCCCCATCGCGGCGTTGATCGTGCCGAAGATTCGGTCGGCGCCGTCCGTATCTTCCGCCGTGCCGATGCGCCCGTCACCGTCAAAGTCGCCGCAGAAGCCCGGCGGCGAGGCAATGGTGGTGCCCGGCACTGGACTATCGCAGTTACCTTCGACAAAGACCGGATGGTTGGCCTCGACGGGGGCGCTGCCCAGGAAACCGGCGCCGACGAACAGCAGCCCGGCCAAGAGAAGAAACATGACCAGGCGGACGGAGCGGCCTGTCAGCTTGCGGTCTGTTTTTTTCATCGTTTTCTCCTAAGGTCATTAATAGGGACAAAAGGTTCACGGCTGACACCGTCCCCTGAGAACGGAGTCGCGCGGAGCGTTTGTTGCTCAGGTTCAGATAACTCGCAATCCTTAACCTTTCACACGCGAGGGAAAGTGAATCCCATGACTCATGCCCGGGGCTTTCAACAGCACCAATGACGCAGAGTACACTCCGCCGAAGACGTCTGCCGGTCGGGACTGCCTTCCAGGTTCCATGTTTTCACGGGGGGTTCTGTTATGTACCTTATACCTCATCTACTCTTTCCCGACAAATATTTTTTGAGCGGGCCGACTCCCGCCAGCTCCGCGCCGCCCATCTATTGCAACTGTTTTTGCATCTAAATGCGTGCTTGCGCGAACAGCGTTTTTGTCGCAAGCGTTCGACCGAATGCGCAGGTTCGGCAAGCGCGCCACGCGCCGCTTGCCGTTTGTTTGTCAGGGCAGGTATAGTTTTACGTTTGGCGCTCGAAGCCTTTACGGCGCGCTTCGTTGCTATGGGGCGCGGGCGCCGGAAAAGTGAGGGAAAAATGACTGCTGTTCTGGAAATGACTGAGACGCCTCGCCTCGAAGATTACTTTCGGGCGTCGGACGCGGAGCTTCACGAGCGCATCGAGACGGCGCGCCGCGAGTTGGGTTCTCGCCTGGTCATCCTGGGGCACCACTACCAGCGCGACGACGTCATCTGCCACGCCGATTACACCGGCGATTCTTTCAAGCTGGCGAAGCTTGCAGCCTCGCGCCCGGAAGCGGAATTCGTAGTCTTCTGCGGCGTGCATTTCATGGCCGAATCGGCGGACATTCTGAAGCCAGGGAACCAGAAGGTGATTTTGCCGGACCTCGGGGCGGGCTGCTCCATGGCCGACATGGCTTCGGCGGAGCAGGTCGAAGACGCCTGGGAACAGCTTCAGGCCCTCGGCATCGTCGGGGAGTTCCGCGTGATGCCGATCACCTACATGAACTCGACCGCCGCGATCAAGGCCTTCTGCGGCAAGCATGGCGGCGTCGTCTGCACTTCGTCGAACGCCGTGCCGCTCTTCGACAAGAGCCTCAAGGAGGCGGACAAGCTCTTCTTCTTCCCGGACCAGCATCTGGGCCGCAATACGGGCGTCAAGTTCGGCATCCCGCTCGACCGGATGGTCGTCTGGGACCCGTTCAAGGAGCTTGGCGGCAATAGCGTTGAAGAGTTGCGACGGGCGCGCCTGATCCTCTGGAAAGGGCACTGCTCGGTGCACGGGCGCTTCAAGCCCTGGCACGTGGATCAGGTCCGCGCGGAAGTCCCCGGAATCAAGGTGCTCGTCCACCCGGAATGCGTTTACGAAGTGGTGCAGAAGTCGGACCTCAACGGCTCGACGGAGTTTATCATCAAGACGCTCGAAGAGGCCGAGGCCGGGTCGGCGTGGGCCATCGGCACGGAGGTCAATCTGGTCAACCGCCTGATCGAGCGCCACCCGGACAAGCAGATCCGGCTGCTCGCGCCGGACCTGTGTATGTGCGCGACGATGTTTCGCATCGCGCCTCAAAATCTAGCTTGGGCGCTCGAATCGCTCGTCGCGGGGCACGTGGTCAACCAGATCACCGTGCCGGAGGAGACCGCGCGCCTGGCACGCGTCGCGCTTGACCGCATGCTCGCAATCAAGTAAAAACCGTGAGTCGTAAATCGTGAATCGTAAATCGTGAATAGAGAAAAGCTGGTTTCTTCTATTCACGATTTACGATTCACGATTTACGAGGAGGTCCCTAGTGGCTGATCCGAATGATCGCGTCGAGGAGAACGTCGGCGGCGCGTATTACGTTGACACGCAGTGCATAGACTGCGACGTTTGCCGCGATACCGCGCCGGACAACTTCACCCGCTCGGATGAAAACGGCTACTCCTTCGTCTTCAAGCAACCGGAGAACGAAGAAGAGCGCGCTCTCTGCGAGGAAGCCCTCACGGCCTGCCCCGTCGAAGCCATCGGCAATGACGGCTGACAGCTAAAGTTCAGAGTTCAAGGCCCAAAGTCAGGAAGATCGAGCTGACTTTGGGCCTTGAAACTTTAGACGCGTATTTTAATCCACCCATCTTCGATAAAGACTTCGTAGGTTTCGACCGCGCTGCCGTTGATGAGGCACTGGCCCGTGCGCAGGTCGAAACGCCAGCCGTGCCAGTCGCACTCGACCGTTTGGCCGCAGAGGCGGCCGTCCGCAAGCGGCGCGCCTTTGTGCGGGCAAAAATTCTCGATGGCGTAAAACTCCCCGCCGACGTTGTAGAGCGCCAGCTCGGTCCCGTTTAAAAGCTCTACGGTCGCGCCGCGCCCCTCCGGCACGTCCTCCGCGCGGCCCACGATAATGACCTGACCCTCGCGCTTCGGTCTCTTGAAATTGCCGAATTCGGGGCCGAAAGATCGCATGAAAGAATCCTAGCAAATGACTCCAGCCTCTGCATAGCGCGCAGAAGGAAGGCAAAAGGCAAAAGTAAAAAGGAAAAAGGGAAGAAGAAGAGCATGCTCTCGTCTTTCACTTTTGCCTTTTACCTTTTTCCTTTTTCCTTCTTTAGCTGGCAATCTGCGCCGAACTTTGTATAATCCAGATACGTTCCCCTTGCGCATTTTAATGATCGGGCGAGAGCCGCTCCGGCACCAGTGTCTCCTGACCGGACGCATCGCCAAAGTTTCCGCCGACTCGACTGCTACGGTAGTCGTAGTCGCGGCGCTAGACTCAACATCAAACAGGGAGGAAGTCATGTCTAGGGATCGCTACGATAGAGACGACGACAGAGATTATTATGGCGGGGCGCGCGACCAGAGATTGCGCGGGGGCAACGAGGGTCGTTACGGCCGCGAGCGCGGCGTGTATGAGCGGGATACGGGGCGCGACGATTACGGGCGCGGCCGATACGGCGAGCGCGCGGACTATCGTTACGACGAGCGGCGCTACGCTGGATACGACGCGGGCCGCGAACGCGGGCGGCGCGACGCGGAGCGCGACTACGATGACCGCTCGTGGTTCGAGGAGGCGCGCGATTACGTCGGCGGCAGGACGGACGAGCGCGTGCGGCGCGGCGCGACGCGCTCGCACCTGCGTTGCCGCGACATTATGACGCGCGACGTGACGGTCGCCACGCGCGACACCACATTGCAGGAAGTCGCCGCGATGATGCGCGACGAAGACACCGGGGTCATCCCTGTCGTGGACCGCGTGGATCAGCCGGCAGTGGCCGGTGATGCCGATTTGGACGAGTCGCCGAAGATTAATAACAGGCTGCGCAGTAACGGCCGCCTGGTCGGCCTCATCACGGATCGCGACATAGCTATCCGCGCGCTGGCGGAAGGGCGGGACGCCCGCACGACTCGCGCCGAAGAGGTGATGACCACGGACATTCACAGCGCGCATCCGAATGACCGCGTCATCGAGGTGATTCGCAAGATGGGCGACAAACAGGTGCGGCGCATCCCTGTGGTGGACGACCAGAATAACCTGCGCGGCATCATCTCGATGGCCGACGTCGCCCTCGAAACCGAAGACGACCGCGAGCTGGCCGACGCCCTCGAAGAGATTTCGAGCGGCGCATCGTTCTGGAGCAAGATTTTTGGCTGAAGCGGGGCCGGGGGCCAGGGGTCAGGGGCCGGTAAAAGGCTTTCACTGACCCCCGACCCCCGACCCCCGAACCCCCATTTATGGCTGAATCGGTTGAGCGCTATTTTCGGATGATTCATATAGGGCGTCGTTCGCGCCCGGGGGCGCGTGTCTGGCGCCCGGACGCAGACGTCTGTCGCACCGCCGACGGGTGGATCGTTAAAGTTGATCTCGCGGGCGTCAGCGCGGATGATCTTGAGATCAGGATAGAGGGCCGGACGCTGAGCATTTCGGGCTGCCGACGTGACACCTTCTTCGGCCAGGGCGTTATCTACCATCAACTCGAAATCACCTACAGCCGTTTTGAAAAGAAGCTGCGCTTCCCTTGCTCCATAGAGGGCGCGTCCGTGTTGCGCGACTACCGCGACGGCTTGCTGATCCTGCACCTGCGCGGTGAAGAGGAGTGTGATGAAAGGATGAACGCGGAACGATGAATGATGAACTGAAAGGCAACAGCTTTTAATTCATCATTCATCGTTCCGCGTTCATCGTTAAATTTATGTCTGAGACCAAAGAAAACATCGAAGCGCAAGCGAAAGAGCAGCCACCGCCGGCTCAGCAGCAGCCGTCAGCGCAGGAACCGCGGCCAGTGCCGTTCGAAATTAGCGTGCTGCCTTTGCAGCAGACCACGCTCTTCCCCGAAACGGTCGTGCCGCTCGCGGTCGGACGCTCGCGCTCGATTGCGGCGGTCGAGTCCGCGCTCGCGACTGAAGAGAAGCTGTTGGCCTGCACCTCGGTCCGCACGGAGAACATGACGGGCGCGGACGCAACCCCGAAAGACCTTTACGACGTCGGCACGCTAGTCATGATCAAGCGCATGATGCGCGACGAGGAGACGATGCAGCTCATCGTCCAGGGCACGGAGCGCATACGCGTCCTCGAATGGACGCAGGAGCAGCCGTACCTCAGGGCGCGCGTAGAAATTCTGCCGGAGCTGGCGACGGAGGACCCTGAAGAGGTCGAGGCCATCAAGCGCAACGTGCAGGGGCTGATTCAGCAGGCGCTGGCGATGATGACACAGGTGCCGCCCGAAATTCGCGCGGCAGTGATGGCCGCCACCGACCCTGTCCGGCTCGCCTACTTTCTCGCGTCGGTCCTGAATCTGGGGGTGGAGCAGGAGCAGAAGATGCTCGAAGCGAACACCGTGGACGAGTTGTTGCGGCTCGCCCACAGCCTGCTCGCGCGCGAAGTGGAGATCATGCAGATCCGCTCGAAGATCGCTACAGAGGCGCAGACCGAGATGGACAAGGCGCAGCGCGATTACATCCTGCGCCAGCAGATGAAGGCTATTCAGAAAGAGCTGGGGGATGACGAAGGCGGCGAGCGCGCCGAAGCCGAAATGATGCGCGAGCGCCTGGCGGCTGCGGACCTCCCCGAAGAAGTTCGCAAGGAGGCCGAGCGCGAGTTGAAGCGCATGGAGAAATTGCCCGCGGCCGCGCCAGACTATCACGTGATTCGCACGTACCTTGAGTTCATCCTCGAACTCCCCTGGAAGAAATCAACCGAAGACAAGCTGGACCTGAAAGAGGCGAGGCGGGTTTTGGACGAAGACCATTACGGGCTGGAGGACATCAAGGAGCGCATCCTGGAATTCCTCGCCGTCATTAAATTAAAACCGGAGGCCAAAAGTCCCATCCTCTGTTTCGTCGGACCGCCCGGAGTCGGCAAGACCAGCCTCGGGCGCTCGATTGCGCGCGCCCTGGGGCGTGCGTTCGAGCGCATGAGTTTGGGCGGCGTGCGCGACGAGGCGGAGCTGCGCGGCCACCGCCGCACGTATATCGGCGCGATGCCGGGCCGCATCATTCAAGCGATCCGCCGCGCGGGCGTGAACAATCCAGTGATGATGCTGGACGAGCTGGACAAGCTCGGCAACGATTACAGGGGCGACCCCTCGGCAGCGCTGCTGGAGATTTTAGACCCGCAGCAGAACAACTCCTTTCGCGACCATTACCTGGACCTGCCTTTCGACCTCTCAAAGGTTTTCTTCATTGCGACCGCGAACCAGCTGGGGCCGATCCCGGCCCCTTTGCGCGACCGCATGGAGGTGATTCGCCTCGCGGGCTACTCGGACCAGGAGAAGCTGCACATCGCGCGGCAATATCTGGTCCCGCGACAGATTCAGGAGAACGGCCTCAGCGCGGAGCAGATCACGATTACAGATGCCGCGATAAAGTTGATCGCGGAGCGCTACACGCGCGAGGCGGGCGTGCGCCAGATGGAGCGGACCATCGGGAGCATCGTGCGCAAAGTCGCCCTGAAGGTGGCGCAGGGCGAGGCCGAGCGTGTGACGGTTGACGCCACGGACGTTAAAGAGTATCTGGGCGCGCCCAAGTTCTACCCTGAAGAGGCGCGCAAGGAGCTGCCCGCGGGCGTGGCGACAGGGATGGCCTGGACGGAGATGGGGGGCGAGGTCCTCTTCATAGAGGCCACGCTCCTGCCGGGCGGCTCGGGCCTGACCATCACGGGGCAATTGGGCGAAGTGATGCAGGAGTCCGCGCGTGCGGCGCGGTCCTTCCTCTGGTCGCACGCTTCGGAGTTCGGCATTGACCCGGAGATGTTCAAGGGCTACGGCGTGCACCTGCACGTCCCTGCGGGCGCGATTCCGAAAGACGGGCCGAGCGCAGGGGTCACGATCACCGCCGCCCTGGCTTCGCTCTACACAGGGCGGCGCGTCAGGCCGGACACCTCTATGACGGGGGAGATCACGCTCTCGGGGCTGGTCTTTCCGGTCGGCGGAATCAAGGAGAAGGTGATGTCAGCGCACCGCGCGGGCATCCGCCGCGTCATCATCCCGGCGCGCAACGAAGGTGATCTTGAAGACGTCCCAGAGGACGTGAGAAATGAACTGGAGATCGTCCTGGTCTCGCGCATCGGCGAAGTCATTGACGCCGCGCTCGAAAGGCTGGTGGCTAATCCACCACCGCCTCCGCCTCTTCCGGCTACGGAGGCTGCGAAAGAGAGGCAGGCAGAAGCTGAGCCGTTGCGCGTGCGCGAAGCGTAAATATAGCGAGTTGAGATCGAATGCGATTGATGGGCGAGCATTGTTGAGGCAGAGGACAAGTCATCTGCCTGCTCCATTTCTAAGGGCGGCAAAAAAGTAAAGAGAACGAAGCCCCGTGAGGGGCGGAAGAGTTTAGCCCAGGGCGTCCGTCCCTGGGTTACGGCCAGGAAGAAAAACAAAAGCCCATGAAATGGGCGACAGCCCGTACACGCCCGCATGCAATTCAAGGGCTGTCGCCCGCTCGCGCGGGCTTGCATTTCAACTCGGCGCTGTGACCCAGGGACGGACGCCCTGGGCTTTAGACTGTCGCCCCTCGCGGGGCTCGAAATATATTTTGTTTGCCTGTACCCAGGGCTGACGCCATTAGTATCTACACAAGTCAGAAACCTCCATTTTTCTTAGGATTTCTGACTACTTGGGAAAGTGACCAGAGCGCAGCAAAGATCAGACCTGAATTTGTTCGATCCGTTTTTCCTAAGATTTTTGCAGGTTTTCGAGATAGTTCAATGATTCCCAAACATCTATCAATACTTGTGTAGATACTAATGGCTTACGCCCTGGGCTAAATTCTGTCGCCGCTCACGGGGCTTGTCACAGGTCCTAAAAAAGAAGCCTCAAGTTGCTATTACAACTTGAGGCTTCCAGTGTTTAAGGGAAACGGTTTCAGGTCAAATGATCACGGCCCGAAGCGTCTGCGATATTCAACGGAGTTAATGAACCCGTTGATGATCACGCGGTGATCGTTCGAGTGGTTGAAGATGTCCACCCACGCCTGATAGGCCGCATCCGGACTCCTCCGTAAGAACCCGAAGTAGTTCATCACGATAATGGCCTCGTTGATGTACTTCGTGTAGACCTCTGTCGTCTCAATCACCGCCCGCAACGCCTGCGCCCTCGTCATCGTCCCGTTGTTGAGGCCGTTGATTAACTGTTGCTTGTTGGGCAAAGTGACCAGAGCCGTCTGCTCCAGCAGATTGACGTATCCGGCATTGTCGGTCGGATCATACTTGGTCTTGAAGTCCAACCGATTCGTGAAGTCCAGGGTGTAGGCCTGTTTGGCAGCCTCCAACTCCTGAGAGTTCAGGAAGCCGCTCACCCGTGCCATATCCACAGTGAACTCCTCATAGGAGGGGTTCCGGCCCAGTGCTCCACGGTAGTGGCGGAAGATGTAGTAGCCGCGGTTGGCGAACTCCTCCGACTTCGTGAAGCCCAGAGCCACACTGATGCGGTCACAACTGGTGTCTCCCGCAGGACAGTTGTTGATGATATTCAACCAGGCGGCGAGTCCCGGAGGATCCGGCTCACGGCCCAGAATATCTATGTACAACTGGCGCAGGAAGAACTCGTTGTTGTCAATGGGGTTGGCTCCCGTGAACGGATCATTGTCCGTAATTGTGATGGTGGCCGTGATGGGCGTGCCCAACTCGGTCTCCACAGGATTCGAGAGCGTGATGGTAAAGGTCTCCGACCCTTCCGCGTAAGAGTCGTTGACGATGGGGATGAATATCGTGCGCGACCCCTGGCCGGCCGCGAAGTTCAGGATACCCACCACGGTGGCGTAATCGCAGCGCTGCGAGGCCATGCCATTAAAGGTGTCGCAGGGGTTGAGGCCCGAAGGATCACTGGTGGCATAGCGCACCGAGGCTGCCTTCGAGATGTCTCCCAGACGATTGACCGTAATTATGGCATGCAGGCCATCCTCAGCCACCGAGTAGGTGGAGGAGGAGAACCGTGTCACCGGCGTGTCGTCGGAGGTGATCGTGCCCTGTCCCTGGCTGTCTGCCAGAGTGGCGTTGACAGCACCGGAGAGGTTGACCGTAAAGGTCTCATCAATCTCCGCGTCCGGATCGCCGTTGACCACGACCGTGACCTGCTTGGAGGTCTCGCCCGGATTGAAGGTCAGAAGCGTGCTCGACACAGCCTGGTAGTCGTTATTGGCTACCGTGGCCGAGCCGTCGGCGGTCTGGTAATTGACCGTCACCGTCTGGCCGCTTTCAGCCGAGAGCGTGACCGTGAAGGTAGCGTTAACCGTGCCGGAGTTGCCTTCCGTCACCGAGACATCGTTGATCGAAAGCGACGGCGGCGGATCGTTGTCGTTGATCGTCAGCACAGCGGTCGTCTGTGAGCCGAGGGCTCCGACGCCCGTGGCGTTCGAGAGCGACAGGTTGACCGTCTCATTGGCCTCGTCCAGCGTGTCGTTGGTAATCGGCACGGTGAACGTCTTCGAGGTCTCGCCGTTGTTGAAGGTCAGAGTGCCACTTGAGGTCGTGTAGTCCTGACCGGCCGTGGCCGTGCCGCCGGTCGAGGTGGTGTAGTCCACGTGCGCCGTTCCGTTGCTGCCGTCCGTGCGCTGGACCGTGATGGTGGCGGTGCCGTCCGCTTCGTTCACCGTGTAGGTGGCCGAAGTGAAATCAAGCACGCCTCCCTTGAGGACGGTGATGTTGATGGTGTCCGTGTCAGACTGCGCGCCGCCCGAGCCTGTGTTGCCCAGATCGTTGGTCACGATCTGGATCGAGGCCGGTCCGTCGTAGCCGTTGGTCGGAGCAAACACCAGCCCGTTCAGAGCGTTGTTGATGTTGGTGATCGTGCCTGTGAAGTTCAACGACGCGTCGTTCGTGCCGTCGTTGCTTGCGTTGGCCGGAACGAAAGTCAATCCAGCCGTGCCGTTGAGCGTCATCGTGCCGTTGGTGGCGGTCAGGGTCACCTGCACGGAGCTTCCGCCCGCATCCACATCCGCGATGGAGATTTGGTTAGAGTTGGCAGCCGAGAAGGTGAGCGTGCCGTTCTTAATGGCATTCTGCGAGCCGGGTACTGTGTTCACAGGCGCATCGTTCACCGCGTTGACCGTGACGGTGAAGGTGCGCGTCACAGTCTCCACGCCGCCGTTGGCCGTCCCGCCGCCGTCGTTGACAGTGACGGTGATGGTGGCCGAGCCACTCTGGTTAGCCACGGGCGTGAAGGTGAGCGAGCCGGTCGCGTTCGCTGACGTGTAGTTGACGGTCGGATTCGGAATCAGGCCGGTGTTGTCGGAGGTGGCCGTGACGACTAGCGTCTGCGACTCGCCGCCGCCGGCGGAGATGCCCGTCAGGTTGACCGTCTGCTGGGACGCATCCTCGTTGATGACTAGATTGCCGATGGCATCCAGCGTCGGAGCGTCGTTAATCGGGTTAATGGTAATCGTCGCGGTGGCTAGATTGCCGCCGAGACCGCCGACGGTGTTGTTCAACGACGACTGCACCTGGAAGCTGCCATTGGTATTGGAATTGGGCGTCGGCGTGAACTTCAAGCCGGCGTTGCCTTGAGCGAAGGTGATGAAGTCGTTGTTGTTAATCTGGGTCGTGCCGTTGTTCTGGAACAGCGTGCCGCCCGTGATGCCTGTAATCTGGAAGTGCGTCACCTCAGCGCCGTCCGCGGCGTTGCGTGTGATGACCAGACCCGAAGTGGTCTGAGCATCTTCGTTGGTCGTGGCGTTCGTCACGGACGGAGTGTCGGCGACGGTGTTGACCGTGATGGTCGCCGTGGCCGCGCCACTGCTGAGGCCATCGCCAGCCGCACTGGTCGCGCCCTGCACCTGGAAGCTGAAGGTGGTGCCGGGGCTGAACAGGTTGGCCGCGGGCGTGAACTTCAGCCCGGCGTTGCCTTCCGCGAAGGTGATGATGTCGTTGTTGTTGATCTGCGTCGTCCCGTTGTTCTTGAACAACGTGCCGTTGGTGATGTTCGTGATCTTGAAGTGAGTCACTTCAGCACCGTCCGCAGCGTTACGGCTGACGACGAGGCCGGAAGTGGTCTGAGTGTCCTCGTTGGTCGTGGCGTTGGTCACGGACGGAGTGTCGGCGACGGCGTTGATTGTGATCGTTGCCGTGGCCGCGCCCGCGCTGAGGCTTGTGCCGACCGCGTCGGTCGAAGCCTGCACCTGGAAGCTGCCGTTGGCGAGCGAGTTCGCCGCAGGCGTGAACTTCAAGCCCGCATTGCCTTCGGCGAAGGTAATGAAGGAGTTGTTGGAAATCGCCGTCACGCCGTCGTTCTTGAACAACGTGCCGTTGGTGATGTTCGTGATCTTGAAGTGAGTCACTTCAGCACCGTCCGCAGCGTTACGGCTGACGACGAGGCCGGAAGTGGTCTGAGTGTCCTCGTTGGTCGTGGCGTTGGTCACGGACGGAGTGTCTGGCACCGTGCCGACAGTGAGCACGAAGGTATCAGACATGCTGACGGCAGTGCCGCTGATGGTCTTCGTCACAGTGACGGTGATAGTAGCCGTCCCAGACTGGTTCGCTGCCGGTGTGATCGAAAGCGTCCTGGTCGAAGGCGTGTCCGCTCCGACCACGATGTTGGCGTTGGGAACCAGCGTCGTGTTGCTCGAAGTGCCTGTGATGGAATCAAAGGCCGAAGCAGAGTCTCCGACCTTGAAGGTGAAGGTCGGCAGAGCCGTGTCTTCAGCGGTTGCCTTATCCGTGATGTCCTCGACCGACGGATCGGCTTCAAACGCTCCGATGTCCACGGTCTGTGTGGTGTCGGCGTCCGTAGCGGCGTCGCGCTTACGCAGGAAGCCTGTGCCACGCTGGTCGGTGGTCAGGCTAGCGCCATCGGACACGGTGTTGCTGCCAGCGTCGAGCGCCGGGCTGCCGGCCAGCAGCGCGTGCGTCTCGGTCGAGCCGCCATTGTTGGCGAGCGCGCCGAGGCGTGCGTCAATCGTGCCGGAGCCTGCGTTGCCGACGATGTTGGAGTTCGTGCCGTGGGTCAGCCCACCGGCAGTCGCCGAGTCGCCGATCAGGTTGAAGGAGCTGGCGGCGTTAACCGTGCCGAAGATGTCGTCGGGGGCATCGGTCGCGCCGTTCTCGTTGAAGTTACCGGCCACAATCGTGTTGTGGAGCGTGACGCCGCCGGAGCCAGTGATAATGCCGCCGCCTGTGCCCGAGCCGTTATTGTCGTTGTCGGCGCGGTTATTGGTGATTGTGCTGTTGATGATGGTCGCAGACGCGCCGACGCTGTTGTTAAAGCCGCCGCCGCTGATGTTTGCGTTGTTGCCGCTGATGGTGCTGTTGATGATGGTCGTCACAGCCCCGATGGCGGTGGCGATGCCGCCGCCGGAACCGCCAGCGTTGTTACCGCTGATGGTGCTGTTGGTGATGGTCGCCGTGCCCTCGTTTTCAATGCCGCCGCCGAGACCGCTGGCGGTGGTGGCGGTGTTACCGCTGACGGTGCTGTTGACGAGGGTCAGCGTGGCCCCGGCTATGTTGGCGATGCCCCCGCCACGGCTTAGAGTGGCGGTGTTGCCGCTGACGGTGCTGTTGCTGAGGTTCAGCGTGCCTTCATTTCTGATGCCAGCGCCATCATTGGTGTTGGTCTGCCCGTTACTGACAGTCAGGTCGCTGATATTGACCGTCACACCACTGGTGATTCGGAAGACGCGGCTGTTGTTGCCGCTGACCGTCACGCGGTTGGCCGCCCCGGTCGGCCCGTTGATCGTCAGGTTCTTGTTGATGATCAACTGACCGAGGCTGGAATCGAGCGTGATCGTGTGCGTCCCTGCCGCCAGGTTGAACGTGATGGTGCTGCCCGGGCAGGAGAAGTTGATGGCGTGGCGCAAGGTCCCCACCGAGCCATCGTCAAGGAGACTCGTGACGACCAGACCACTCTGGCAGTCAACCGTGATCGAAGCAGTGGCAAAGCCCGTGCTCAGACCTGCGCCTGCTCCATCGGTCGCGCCCTGCACCTGGAAGCTGAAGGTGTCGCCGTTCGACGTGCTCTCGTTCAGATCAGGCGTGAACTTCAGGCCCGCGTTGCCTTCGGCAAACGTGATGAAGTCGTTGTTATTGATCTGGGTCGTCCCGTCGTTCTGATAGAGCGTGCCGTTGGTGATGTTGGTGATCTTGAAGTGAGTCACCTCTGCGCCGTCAACAGCATTGCGGCTGATGACGAGCCCCGAAGTGGTCTGCGTGTTTATGGCCGTCGCGGCGTTCGTCACCGACGGGGTGTCGGCAATCGGATTGACCGTGATCGTCGCGGTGGCAAAGGTGCTGAGACCCGTGCCGGACCCGTCGAGCGCGGCCTGCACCTGGAAGCTGCCGTTGGCCGAGGAGTTCGCCGTCGGCGTGAATTTCAGCCCGGCGTTACCTTCGGCAGAAGTGATAAAGGTGCCGTTAGTAATCTGGGTCGTCCCGTCGTTCTTGAACAACGTGCCGCCCGTGATGCTGGTGATCTTGAAGTGCGTCACCTCGACGCCGTCGTTGGCGTTGCGTGTGATGACGAGGCCAGAGGTGGTCTGCACGTCCTCATCCGTCGTCGCGTTGGTCACAGACGGGACGTCCGCGGTCGAGCCGACAGTGATCGTGGCGGTGGCGAAGCCCGTGCTTAATCCAGCGCCCGACCCATTGGTCGCGCCCTGCACCTGGAAGATACCTGCGCCTGAGAAGTTAGGCGCGGGCGTGAACTTCAGCCCGGCGTTCCCTTCGGCGAAGGTAATGAAGTCGTTGTTGTTGATCTGCGTCACGCCGTCGTTCTTGTAGAGCGTGCCGTTCTGAATGTTGGTGATCTTGAAGTGAGTCACTTCCACGCCGTCAACAGCGTTGCGGCTGATGACGAGGCCAGAGGTGGTCTGCGTGTCTTCAGTCGTCGTGGCGTTGGTGACGCTGGGCGTGTCGGCAATCGGCACAACGGTGATGGTCGCATTGATGGTGCTGCCGCCGAGACCGCCGTCAACGCCGCTGGTCGAAGCCTGGATAGTGAATTGACCGTTGCCGTGGAAATTGGCCGTCGGCGTGAACTTCAGCCCGGCGTTACCTTCGGCAAACGTGATGAAGTCGTTGTTATTGATCTGGGTCGTCCCGTTATTCTTGAAGAGCGTCCCGTTGGTGATGCCTGTGATCTTGAAGTGGGTGACTTCGGCACCGTCCGCGGCGTTGCGGCTGATGACGAGGCCCGTTGTGCTTTGCGTGTCCTCGTTGGTCGTCGTGTCAGTGACAGACGGAGTGTCCGCGACAGCGTTGACGGTGATCGTCGCGGTCGCGGCGGTGCTCAGCCCCGCGCCGGCGTTGCCGACTGCGCCCTGCACCTGGAAGCTGCCGTTGGCGAAAGAGTCGGCCGCAGGCGTGAACTTCAGCCCGGCGTTACCCTCGGCTTCGGTGATGAAGTCGTTGTTGTTGATTTGGGTCGTGCCGTCGTTCTTAAAGAGCGTGCCGCCCGTGATGTTCGTGATCTTGAAGTGCGTGACTTCCGCTCCGTCAACGCCGTTCTTGGTGATGACGAGGCCAGAGGTGGTCTGCGTGTCTTCGTTGGTCGTCGCGTTGGTGACGGACGGGAGATCCGCGACCGGGCTGACGGTCAGGACAAACGAGTCTGACATGGTCAGGAGCGTGCCGTTGATGGTCTTGTTGACGGTGACGCTGATGGTCGCCACGCCGAACTTGTTCGCCACATAGGTGATGCCCAGATTGGGCGTGGCGGTCGTCGCGTTATTGACAACGACGCCCTGGATCACTCCAGCAGGATCGCTGGTGACATTGGTCGTGATGGAGTCAATGCCTATGGTGGCGTCGCCGACGTCGAACCCGTAGGAGACGATTGCCACGTCCTCCAAGCCGTCCGGCTTGTCGGGGATGTCGCCGATGGTCGGCTGAACCTCGAAGGCACCGATGTCAACGGTCTGCGTTGTGCCTGCGTCCGCCGAATCAGCACGGCGCGCAAAGCCCAGCCCACGCTGGTCAACGGGCAGAGTCTCGGCCACGTTGGCGTCGCCGTCCAAGTCAGCCGTATCCGTTGGGAGATTGGCATCGCGGCCAGCCTCAATAGCGGGGCTGCCGAACAGAAGCGCGTGCGTCTGGTTCAAGCCGCCGTTACTGGCAAGCGGGCCGAGGTTCGGGTCTTGACCCGTGATGTTGTTCGGGGTCGCCCCGTTGATGGTGGCGCTCCCGGGTGTCTCGATCAGGTTGAAGCCATTCGTCGAGTCGTACACGCCGTGCAGGTCCGGGTTAGTGGGGGCCGTGTTGTTAGCGACGATGGTGTTACGCAGAGTGACTGAAGCATCCGCGCGAATACCGCCGCCCTGTGAACCGGCAGTGTTATTGACGATGGTGCAGTTGGTGATGGTCGTCGTGCCGGAATTAGCGAAGATAGCGCCGCCACCTAAGTTGGCGGAGTTATTGCTGAAGGTGCTGTTAGTGATCGTCAGCGTGCTGTTGCTGCCGATAGCGCCGCCAGCCGCGCCACTGCCATTAGCATTGTTCCCGTTGAAGGTGCTGTTAATCACAGTCAGCGAGCCGTTGCTGTAAATGGCACCGCCGTGTAAGTCGGCATTATTGTCGCGAATGGTGCTGTTTATGATGGTGAGCGTGCCGTCGTTGAGTATGGCGCCGCCCGCGTTGCTGGGGAAGCTCCCTGTGGCCGCGCCGTCCGTGATGGTCAGGTCCTTGATGGTGACGGTCTTGCCGGCCTGAATATTGAAGACACGGCTGGCGTCACCGCCGCTGATAGTCACGCGGTTGGCAGCAGAGTTCGGCCCGTCAAAGGTCAGGTTCTTGGTGATGAGCAGTTCGCCCGTAGTGAGCGTGATGGTTTGCGGCGTGGAGAATGTTCCCGCCGTATCGAAGGTAATGGTCGAGCCGACGCAGGCGGTCGCGATGGCCTCGCGCAAGCTGCCAGCGCCGCTGTCGGCCGTGCTGGTGACGACAGGGTTGTTCGTGCAGGCGTTGACCGTCTGCAAGACTGTGCCGGTGTTGATGTCGAAGTTGCCGTCGCCGTTGTACTGCGCGGTGATGGTGTGCGGCGAGCCTGCCGAAGTCAGGGCCGTGGTCGTGCATTGAGCAGTCGTGCCGCTCAGCGCCACGCTGGAGCAGCCGCTGATAATGTTGGCCGGAATGGCAGCCCCGTCGTAGAAGGTGACCGTCCCCGTAGCCGCGCTCGGGACACCCACAGGCTGGCCCGCGGTCGGAGTGACCGTCGCCGTGAAGGTGACGGACTCGCCCTCGACCATCCAGGTCGGTCCGGGTTTGCTGGTGCTGACTGCAACGTCCACGTTGTAGAGGTCAACAGGAGTCTCTGTCGCGGTGACAGAGCCGCCGAGACTCTCATCGGTGTTCGGGCTGCTGGTCGAGACGCCGTTCACGAATGTGAAGTTGCTGCCCGAAACTGTGCCCTGATTGCTGACGTGTGGCCCGCCCACCAGATCAGCCGCGCCCAGATTCGGCGGGGTGTCTAGTGTCACCTGGAACCGGATGGTAACTGTCTGGCCGGCTTTGAGCGTGCCGATGCTGACCGCCGGGAGCGTATCGCCCGACGGCATGAAGGTCGAAGCCGCCGAGTGTGCCGCCGTCTTCGCGCCGCGGTTCGGCTGTGTTGCGCTACTGCGGCCCTTGCCGGCGCTCAATCCGCCTTGAGCCGTGCGGCTGCTGCTGCTGGCGTGTGCCAGAGCTACGCTGTTATCTCTAACGGGCCTGGAATTCCCATGGTTGGCTGATAGCTGAGTTGCCTGGCTGCCCTGCTTCATCAAGGCCAGCGTTGCGTCGAGGAAGTTACCTTCGGCAACGGCCTGAGCAGGCTTCGCCGCGTCAACCTGTGTCTCAACAGAAGCCGGATGCGCCGTCTGAACAGTGTCAGCGGGTAGCGGGGCAAAGTCGGGTTTGAAATTTAAGAATGCAAGTAATGACTTAACGAAGCCGTTGCTGTTTTGGAGCGCGCTATCTACTTGGGCTGTGTATTGCTGCTGATTATTATTCTCCGGGATATACAACGCGACATTCTGAGCTATGTAGCCTGACCCAGCAATCGAATCTGCGCCATTACCGGCCGGATTCTGGCCGGAGACATAAGACGCCGCTTGCGCACCAGTCGCAGGCGATGGAGATAGTCCTTCGATGCCGAATTGATAGGGGTCTTGCTTGCGGATGCCGATTCCGCTACAAGGCGGGCCAAAAACGCAGTTACCTTGCGCGACCGAGTTCCCGTTAATTTCGAGGTTGAGTGTCGGCTGCGTGCCAGAGTTGCTCTGCTGGACGCGAATTCCGTAGCGGGCAGAAAGGTCTGGCGTGGTCGTGACCGAGTTGTTGACCATCCTGAGGTTAAAGGTGCCGGCATTATTGATGCCGGTCGCCTGAATACCGTCGCCAGCCGTGTTGCTGACGTGGTTATTCGAGACGGTCATGTTCGAGTTCGTGACGTCTGAACCACTCACTAAGCCGAAGTCCGACTGCACGGCGATGCCCTTAGAGCCGGAAGGGTTCGCCCCCTGATCAATGTTGTCTATCCAGTTATTATCAACCGTCGCGTTGAAGGTGCCATTGCCGCCGAAGAAGACAGAGATACCATTGCCTTCAGCATTGGTCATCTTGTCAGCATTCGTACCGTTGTTTTGAATCGTAAAATTGCTTAAGCCCTGTTTGCCTGCGAACGTGACCGCGATCATGTTGCTGCCGACGTTATCAATATCATTGCCGCTGATGACGATGGGATTGCCGACTGCGCCGAGCGTCGCGGAGGTACTGGCCGCATTGGGATTGCCGCCGACCACGCGGATGCCGTTGCCGCCGATCCAGACATCTATAGCGGGGGCTGTATCGAAGAAACGAAAATCCGAGATGTTGTTGTTCTGGATGGTGCCGGTCGTGATGCTGGCGGTGCCCGTGGCAGAGCCTTGCGAGAAAACTCCAATGGCATTGAGAATTCTGGCATTAGTCGTGCCGCCGGATATGGTGTTATTAGAGATGTTCAGATTGCTGATTGTGCCTGCCCAAGTCTCGATATAGATCGCGTTACGTTCCGGCTCGGTGATCGTGCTACTTGTGATGCTGACGGTGCCGTCTATCGTGTTGTCGTTAGCCCCGGAACGATCAACAAAGGCGATGTTGTTTACTTCAAAGTCACCAGCTATTGACGCCGTGCCGCACGTAGAGATTTTGCCGTTGGCGAAGGTGAAGTTCGTCACTTTGAAACCGTCAATGCCGTTACGCCCGATGTCATGAATGTTCATGTTCGTGAACGACGGGCTCAACGTGCTGGTCAGCGAGATGCCGTATTGGGTAGCCCTCTGAATGACGCCGCCGGAGTCATCTCCGCCGAGCGTATTAGTGCCGTTGCCGCTGACAACCAGGCTGCCGCTCGTGCCCGTGTTGTTCAGAATGATGCCGCTGGTCGCCGGGCCGCTCGCCGCCGTGCCGACCGTGATGCTCTTGAATTTGAGGCCGCCCGCGCCGATGGTCGTATGGGCGACATTGAGCCCCACGCCGGTCGTCGTCGTGATGGTGTTCGTCGTCGCTGTGGCACTGACTGTGCCGCCGGAGGTCGCCGCCGGCCCCGCCCCCGTCGCCGTGAAGGCCGCGTTGGTCGTCGTGTTCAGCGTTAGCACGCCCGTGAAGTTGATGGTTGCGCCCGCATTGCTGCTCAGGTTAATGCCCTGACCCGAGTCGGTAATCGCGCCGGTGAACGATACAGTACCTCCAGTGTGACCGCTGACATCAACTGAATTGCCGCCCGTATTGCTCAAAGGAGCATTCCAGGTGATGTTCGCAGTACCGCTCCCGACGACAAAGTCATCGAAGTTGCTGCTGCCGTTGCTGATGCTGCTGCTGGCGACAGCAGAGAAGGTGCCATCGCCGCTAAGTGAGACGCCGACATCGGCACCAGCCCCAGTGCTTGTACTGGTCACCAGGGCATTTTGAATATCGAATGTCGTGCCAGTAATAAAGACAGCAGCGCCAGTACTCGCGGAAATCGTTGCGCCTGAGTTCGCGGTCAGTCCGGTCGTCCCAACGCCTAGTCCCGTAACGTCAATGGCTCTTCCCCCGTCCGCATAAATACTCAGCGTTGTAAACGGAAGCGTGCCTGTCACGTTGAAAAGCACCATTCCGTTGCCGCCGACCCCATTACCAACTCCCGAAGCGCCAATCGTTAACGATCCGGCAGTCAGCGCCTGAATGCCCCCAACGCCTGGGTCCGAATCGAAGGTCGCAGCGGCGATGCGAAGACCGTTTGCGCCGGACGCGCCACTGACTGAGTTATTCGCGAGCGAAGTGACCGTGACGCCGCCGCTGCTGCCGTCTATGTCTATGCCGCTTCCGGTCGAGGTGACGGTGTTCGACTGAAGATCAAGAATGATTCCGCCTGAGCCCTGACCGTTGATGTCAATGCCTTCTGCGTTAGCGCCGCTAATTATATTGTTGTTGATGATAGCCGTGCAGCCGCCCGCGCTGGTGGTGGTCGTCGTCACGTCAATAGCGTTCCCGGTGCCCCCAGTAATCGTATTGTTGGTGATAGTCACACCGCCGCCCGCGAAGCCAAACGTCGCAGCAATGCCGTTCGTATAGCCAGCGCCGCCGCTGACGATATCGAATCCGCGGATCGAGACGCCGGTCGTGCTGGGATTGGTACTTGGAATCGTGACCGCGTTACCGCCAGTGTGCGTGATGTCGGGCGCGCATCCGACGCCAACACATGCCGAACGCAAGACCGTCGGATTCGCGCCACCATTGACGCTGACCGGAACATCTAGCTGAACGCCATTGCCGATGAAGCGCTGGTTCGATTTGAGCGTGATACCGGCGTTCTGACCGATCGTCCCGCTGCCAGTGAAGACGTAGATGTAATCGCCCGCCGCAGAGGCCGTCTCCGCTTCCACCAGAGTATCGAACGGGTCATTGGAGCGTCCCTTGCCGCCAGCCGCGGCAGTGTTCTGCACGTACCAGATCTTCTGCGCGTTGATGTTGATCGTGACGGTTGCCGTGCTGGTCAGGTCGTCCGCGTTACCCGCGACATTGTCAGGCCCGTCGTCCGTGATCGTGTAGGTGAAGGTGTCGGCGGCGGTTGAGCCTTCTTTCGGCGTGAAAGAGAACTTGCCTGTGCCGTCCATCACGATTGTGCCGCCGTTGGTCGAAGTGGCCGTCACGGTGCCTGAAACGTAGTTGACCGCCTGTAGGGATTTGAGCGTGTAGGTGTCTGACAGGAATTCCGTATCGTTATCGAAGACGCTTCCGGTAACAGTAATCTTCGGGCTGGAGCTGGGCGAGCCGACGGGACCGACCTCAAGCAGGGTGTTGCCGAGGGTCTCATAAGAGTCGTTGCCTGCCAGCGGCGAGACGTTGAGCGAGTTGTTCACATACGTGGTATGTGGGTGGACGGTATCGTTGAAGGTCATACCTGTCGCATCGGCGACCGCCGCAGAGATGCTGACGGTGTAAGTGATCTTATCGCCGGGATCGGCTTTGCCATCACTGTCCGCGTCATCGCCTGAGACGAGAAACGAATCTACCTTCGCGGCCGTGACCAGAGGGTCAACGGGCATCAGGATGGTGAACATCTCCGGGACGGCCGCCGGCTTCTTCTCGGCGGTGACGACGGGCTGAGCCGTCGCGTCCATCCAGTTGAAGAGGGACGGCAAAGCTGATTGAGGAGCGGATTGAGGCGCGGCGCTCGGTTTGAAGAGGTCTTCGGCTTTCACAGAATCACTCTTGGCGCGAGACGAGCGCGCGCTCGGGGCGGCGCTTGATCTGTTTGAAGCCGCGAGCGTTGCCAGGGGCGTCATGAAGATTAGAAATGAGAGCAGGCAGGACGCAAACACTCTCAGATTGCTCTGTGAGGAAGGGGGAATCAAATTATTCATGACTTCTCCTAACAAGAAAGCCGTGGCTTCAGCGCGCGAGAACGCAGCGCAGCCGCGAGGGATTCGAATCGTTAAAGTTACTGCTTATATTTGCCATGCTTGAGAGCAGGTTTGACCTTTGGGGAGAACACAATTGCATCATAAAAGCAGACGGCTTGAGAAATTAATTGCGAGACAAGATGTTTACGACTGCCAGTCATTCAAGAAGGAAAGGCTCTCTTTCTTCCCCTGGGCCTTTTCAAAAGGAATGACAGTGAGCGGAAGCGCCACAGACGCCCTCCCGAAGGAGTGTAAAAGTTAACACACGGAAGGAAATAGGACAAGTCAAAAGTGGGCCAGACAAAGTAAAAAGGCAAAAGGTAAAAGGCAAAAGTGAAGATGAGAGGCGCGCTCTTCTTCCTCACTTTTGCCTTTTACCTTTTTACTTTTGCCTTACCCCCTGGGCGGGAAGACGCCTTGCAGGGCGATGCAGAAGTAGAAGGTCAGGTACGGCTGCAAGTTGTTATGCGGCTGGTCGCCGCCCGCCGGGGCAAGTGCCTCGGGGGCCATCCCAGTCAGATTATTGGCGGGGGCATATAGATTGATGCCATCCCCCACTGCAAACAACTGGGCAGCGGGCGTGTTTTGGAGCCCGACTTGGCCCGAGACTGAATAACTGTGGCTGTGAGCAGGTATCTCCGATTCCAGCAGTGTGACCGTCTCCGAGCCGCCAGTCTCGCCCAGGTCGTGGAGCGAGAGACCCGGGCCTTGCCCCGGATGCATCGGCGCACGCCCCTCCAAATCCGGGAGCGCGAAGTTGGACTTACCGTCGCCTCCGTAGGTCGTGCCGAGCAGGCTGAAGAGCGCCGTGTTCTGGCTGAGGGGCAGGAGCTGCCCATTACACCAGGCCCAGCCCCTCGGCGCGAAGTTGAAAGGAAAGATGCGAATTTCAGCGACAAATGGGTCTGCCATAAATGATCTCCTTAAGTTGGGGACGGGAAAATCCCGAACAGCGAAATGATAAAGTCTACGCACAGGTACGGCTGGAAATTGGTGTGAGGTTGGCTGCCGCCGACAGACCCAATCGAGAGCGGGTTGAGCTGCCCAAGTGGGGCATCAGTTCCGTACGGGAAGACCCCAGCAATCGTGACGCGTCCGGGCAGGTTATTGGTCGGAGAATTGCTGGTGGCCGTGCTCTGCGAGCCCAGGGCCGGGTGCGCATGGGCCGGAATCTGGTTGATCGTGAGCGTGATCTCCTCCGCTCCTCCAGTCTCTGCCAGAATAAAGCCGTTGCCCTGGTGGATGGGAATCCGACCACGCAGGTCCGGGAGCGCGAAGGTGGACTCCCCGTCGCCGCCGTAGGTTGTGCCGATCAACTGGAAAAGCGTCTCGTTCTCAGAGATGGGGAGCAACTGTCCCTCGCAAAACATCCAGCCAGCAGGGGCAAAGTTGCCTGCAAACATTCGGATTTCACCAACGTATGGTTGTGCCATGTTCCAACTCCTTAGTTTGGGGATGGGAAGATGCCCTGAAGGGCGATGCAGAAGTTGAGCGTCAGGAACGGCTGCATGTTCAGGTGCGCCTGGCTGCCGCCAGCATTTCCTACGATCTGCGCCGCCATCGCTACCAGGTTCGATGCGGCAACGTAACCCTGCTGCGGGTTCGTCGTTCCGAGGACCGGTGAGTTGGCCGGCGAGTTGACGGCGGTGTTTGTCGAGCCGTTAAGAACGTGTGTGTGCGTTGGTATCTCCGCAATCGAGAGCGTGTGCGCCTGCTCGCCGCCTCTTTCGCCGAGCGTGTGACCGCTGCCAACGTGGATGGGAGTTCGCCCGCGCAGATCCGGCAGCGCGAAGTTCACGCGTCCGTCGCCGCCAAAGGTTGTGCCGAGCAAGGAGAAGAGCGCCTGGTTCTGGTTGATCGGCATCAACTGACCGTTGCAGAGCGCCCAGCCCTTCGGAGCGAACACGAAGCTCATGATTCTGATTTCAGACAAAAATGGTTCGGCCATAGATTTCTCCTCTTAGCTTGAATGCTAGGTAGAAGTAAAGACAGTTTGACTAGAGGTAAAAAACGCCCCTGCTGGAAGAAACCGCAAGATACCTTTGTCGAGTGAAGCCTCTACTTTAGACGCGGATTTGCAGCGGTCCACAAGATAGCGGCTATCAGGCTATTGCTGCTTAGACTAACGAGGCGCGGGGATTGTAAACCCTGATGGTCCGCAATACAAGATAAATTTTACGTCTCGTCATTCTCTGCTTGAGAAGGTGAGATTCTGATGATGTGTGCGGGAATTATCGGCGCGCGCCACATGAATGAGCAGGAACCGGTCCGCCCGGGTTCAGCTTGCGGCGTAGAGCGCGCGGATAACTCTTCGGTCCAGCGGGAGTGACTCCTAAGTAAATTTATTTGCCTATGGAATAATTAACTGTTAAAGTTAACTCCAGGGTAGGGGAAACTCTTCTAGTTAGTTATCTCACCAATTACAAGGTAACCCTCGCAGTGAACATCTCACCAGATATTATGCAGGAGTAGTCAGCAATGAGTGTGTCCAGGCGAAAGTTTATGAAGGCCGGAATTCTGGCGACGGTTTGCGCCGGTATTCCGTTGAAATTGACTCAGGCTGCCGTGGGAGGAAAGGGCGATCCTTCAATCATCAAGCCGGGACAGCCTTCGCCCGGAGCCGATCAGGAAATTCTCAACTACTACACCAAGTCAACCTTCGACCCTTATGTCAAAACGAAGTTTCGCGTTCATCTGAGTCCGTCAAACACCAGGACCCTGACTCTCCTGGAAACTGAGGACTACCTACAATCTTCGTCCAAAGCTGCGACAGCAGTCTCCCCAGATGGGGAATGCTTCTCGCTGCTGCTGACCTTGCCGCCGGGCAAGCCCTTCGAGCAGGGGACCTATACGATTGAGCACCCTGCTTTGGGCGCGTTCCCGATGTTTCTGGTGGCCGTGAACGAGCACACCAGAACCGCACCGGATTATTATGAGGCAATCATCTATCGCCGCCAGCAGTTTTCCGACGCGCCGGAACCTACAGTCGTCACAGAGGCCCGGCAGGCTACCAACGCAACCGCGGCTCAGCCCACACGGAACTGGTGGTTCGTTTCGGCGGACAGCCCTGCCGCCAAACTCAATGCGAAGATCGAGCGAGAGACTTTCAATAAAGACTTACTGACAGCTGCCGGAGCATCCGCTGCTGCCGAAAAGAGAAAGAAAGCGGTGCGCGCGACCTGGCTGACGATGGCACAGGACCCGGGCGTCAGCGGTCTCAAGCTGGGCATGACCTCGGAGCAGGTCCTGGCGCTCTTCCCTGGCAGCAAAGATGACAAGGACGTTCGCTTTGACCTCGACAGGCCGCCCAGCAAGTTTGGAGTGTCCGGTTTCACTATCAGACCTCAGAAGTATTCTTCGAAGTCGAAATTTGACGGCATCAGTCAGATAGTTTTGACGCTTCTGGACAATCGCGTCTCGACTCTCTATGTCGGCTACGACGGCCCCCTGTGGGAGCACGTTGATGAGTTCGTCGCGAAATTCTCGAAGGGGCGAAACGTGCCTGCGGCCGATTCCTGGGAAGCCTACACGGGGATGGACACGCAGTTGAAGAGCCTCAAGTGCAAGGATTTCGAGATCAGTCTCTTCGCGGGCGGCCAAAACCTGAGCATCAACTACGTGCAGCTTCGCGACCTCGTGGCGCTACAGAAGTACAAGGAGCGCAGGGCGAAGGCGAAAGGCTGAGTGAAGAGTCAAGAAAGTTTAGCCCGCGCAAGCGGGCGACCGTCTAAAGCCCGGCGCGTGAGCGCCGGGTTATTAGCAAAGAGTAAATATTCAAGCCCATGAAAATGGGCGACGGCCCGTTTGAGTTGCGTGTGAACGTTGACGGGCTGTCGCCCATTTTCATGGGCTTCGAAATATCTTCCTGCTGGTGACCCAGGGCTGACGCCCTGGGCTTTATACTGTCGCCCGCTTGCGCGGGCTACCCTCAAACCTTCCACTCCATCAGGCGGTTAATCCCGTCGTCCTCAAGCTTAACGAATCCCAGACGCTCGAAGAAGCGTAGCGATGGATTAAAACTCTCGACCCAGATGTTGAGAGGCTTGCCCGCCTCTTCAGCTTCCGCCATCAACTCTTTGATGAGCGGCGTTCCTATTCCCTGACTGCGGTACTCGGGCAGGACCGTAATGTCCAGAATGCGTATCTCGTTCTCTCTTCTTGAGACGTAGAGCCGACCGACGGCGTGCCCGTCCAGAAGAATGATGTCGTGCGTCGCCGCAGGATTATGTTGCCGGTAGTGTAGCTGCTGCGCCGCGAACTGCATCCGCAGGAACGCCTCGCGCTGCGCGTCGCTCCAGGGCACACGCGCCATCTCTTCGGCGCGCACGCTCGCATACACTTTCAACAGGAACTCTTCGTCTTCGGGTGTGACGGGGCGTAAGGTGACGTCCATGGCGTGATGAAACCTCAGATTAGCCACAGAGGCACAGAGACACGGAGGAAAGAAGGCAGTAGGCAGTAGGCAGCAAAGAGGTGCTACCTTGTCTGCTTTCTGCTTTCTGCCTTTCTCTGTGTCTCTCCGGCCTCTGTGGCTAATTTTCATGAAAGCGATTGAAGACGGCCTCGTATTGAAAGCCCTGCTGGTCGCGGCCTACGGGGACTAGAAAGAGATCAAACTTTCCGAGCCCCGCGTGCTCCACGTGATAGATCATCTGCTGTAGGAATGGGGCGTGCGGGCCGCGAAAGAGCAGCGCGAACTGCTCGTGCTTCGGCGTGGAGATGCCTTCGGTGAGTTGGATGAGCTCCAGCTCCACCGGATTCGCTGGCTCAGGATAGGCCGTGAACTTCGTGTTCAGGCTCTCGGAAAACATCTCTTTCGTTATCTTTTCAGTCAACGCTCGTAACCTCCAAAATCATTAATAGCCACAGAGGCACAGAGGCACAGAGGATTTAAAAATATATTGGAAGCCATTCGGTCTTATTAAATTCATCTCTGTGTCTCTGTGTCTCTGTGGCTGAGCTTTCGTTCCATCTGAAAGTGCGTTTGGTTCTCGCTTGTCACCGTCAGGCCCATGCGCTCGTAGAGAGAGAGAGCCCGTCGGTTCGGCTTCTCGACCTGTAGCCGGACGCTCTTGCCCGCGCTGTCGGCTTCCGTAAAAAGCTCTTTGATTAAAGCTGTCCCGATACCCAGCTGGCGATACTCTGGCGAGATGGTGATGTCCACCAGCCTGATCTCTGTGTCCGTGCGGCTTAAGATGATTCTTCCGACCCTTTCATCTTCGAGAAGAATGATCCGGTCATCAACCTCCGGGTAATAGATCAAGTAAGATTGGTCCCGCGCTTTGAGCTGCATCTTGAGAAACATCTCCTGCTGCTGCGGAGGCCAGCCCCACGCGGTCAACTCTTCTGCGCGCGTGCTCCTGTAGAGGTCCAGCAGAAAGGGTTCGTCTTCGTGAGCGACGGCGCGCAGGCTGATGGCTTTCGGTTCGATCACGGCTTCAATCGCTTCGTGAAAAAATTCCCTGGCGGGCGGCTGGAGAAGGTAACACAGTGCGTGCGTCCGAACAAAGCTCTGTCCTCGCGCTCACGCGCGGGGCTATATTCTGCCGCCTGCTTGCGTAGGCTCGTACATGCTCTCTTAAATGTTTGTTGCTACGTGGTGGGAATAATTTAAGAGCATGCATCTGCTGTGCAAACAGAGACGCGCAAAGCTAGAATAGCCATTCGACAGCCAGGGAAAGAGGATGGAGCGACATCTCCGATCCGAAATATAAAAAGGGGGGCTTAAATGGTCAGCAAGAAAGATCAGCACAAGGTGGGAATTCCTGCAAAGCCGCGCGGGCAGCAGATGGGCACGGCGGGAAATCCAGACAAGAGCCGCGAGGCCAAGCGCGAGACTCCGGCGCTCGGCGGTCGCCGCCGGAAGGCAAACGAGATGTTCGCTGATAAATCGGCGCAGCACGTCGCCAGCAGTCCCGCCACCCCACGCTCGAACACGCCCTCAGTTCCGGCGCAAACGAGCGGCGGACGCGTCGGCGAGACGGGCGGCGAGATAGCCTTCAAGCGGAGACAGGCCAAGCGCCAGCCTGCGGCGAAGAGACGCGCGAAGCGCTGAAGCCGTCTGCCTCTGTGTGCGGGACGGACCCGGCGCCTCCTTCGTTTCCGGATTTTCGTTGAGCAAAGAGAGAAAGCATGCGATGTGCAGGAGAGTTGGTCACAAGCGGCTCATGAGATTGCGCGCCTGCGTGCTCCTCTTCTCATTGCTGCTTCCCCTCACTCTCGCCCGTTCGGAACGCCTTCCGGTCAAGTTTTACACCACCTCGGACGGAAACGCGCAGCAGAAGGCTGACTTCAATATCGCGCTCGGCACGCTCAAATTCGCTACGGGTGAAACGTCTAAGACCGTCTCAATCTTCGTCACGGACGACGCCTACGTCGAGGGCGGCGAGACCTTCACGCTGACTTTGAGCTCGCCTACGAGGGCGACGCTCGGCGCAAACAGCAGCTCAATCGTGATGATTGCCGACAACGACCAGGCACAGTCGGCCAATAATCCGGTTGACGGGACGGAGTTCTTCGTCCGCCAGCACTACGTGGACTTCCTCAATCGCGAGCCGGAGCCGGGAGGTTTCCAGGGCTGGAAAGATATCTTGAAGAACTGCGCCCCCGGCGACCCGAAATGCGACCGGATAGAGGTCTCCTCGGCCTTCTTCCGCTCGGAAGAGTTTCAGACGCGCGGCTACTTCGTCTATCGCTTCTACGAGGCGAGTCTGGGAAGGGCTCCTCATTATCTGGAGTTCATGGCGGACCTGCGGCGTGTGACGGGCTTCCTCAACTCGCAGCAGTTAGAGACAGAGAAGGCGGACTTCGCCAAAGACTTCATGGCGCAGCAGGAGTTCAAGGACAAGTACGACACGATTCTTGACCCGGCGGCCTATGTTGATGCTCTCGCAGCCACGGCCGGCGTGACTCTGGCGAACCGCGACGCGCTGGTTCAGGATTTACAGACTAACCAGAAGACCAGGGCGGAAGTGTTGCGCGCCGTGGCGGAAAGTCCCGAAGTGACCGGCAAATTCTTCAACAAGGCGTTTGTCGTCATGCAGTACTTCGGATACTTGAGAAGAGACCCGGACATCCTCTACCTGGAATGGATCAAGACTATGGATCAGAACGGTGGGGATTACCGCATCATGGTCAACGGCTTCCTGAACTCTGTCGAGTACAGGCAGAGGTTCAACCAGTAAACGGAGGGCAAGCGTTAGAAGGGAGCGCCCGCGTGAACTTGATTCAAGTTCACGCGGGCGCTTCGTCTCTCAGGACTCAAACGGGGATTACCAGTCTTCTTTGGCGATGTACTTGAGGACGCTTTTGATCGAGGCGACGCCGTAGCCCCCGTCGCTCTTCCTGACGGGCACGTGACGGTAGCGCCCGATGGACATCTTGTTGAGCGCGGCGGCGACCGAATCGGTCTCCTTGAGCGACTCCGGGTTTCGGCTCATCAACTCACCGACGCTCACGTTGCCTGAGGCCTCTTCCGCGCCAGCCAGCTTGCAGAGCACATCATGCTCCGTAAAGATGCCGACAAGCTTTCCTCCATCGTCGAGCACGAGCGCGCAGCCCGTATGGCCCTCTTTCATCCACCCGGCCACCTGAAGCGCGGACGCTTCTGGACTCACGGTCAGAGTATTCTCCTGCTCAAGGCGGCCCAGGTTGTCTTCCATCACAGAGCGCACGAGGCCCGCGGTCGCCTCAGAGCGCGGCACATCCAGATCGCGCAGAGACTTCATGCAGTTATCGCACCGGTCCATCCCCTCCAGATTGTCATGTCCACATGATGGGCAAAGCATTCGTCGCTCCTTAAAACGCGGAAGTATGAACGCTGAACGATGAACTAAAGGCAGGCGCTTTTCAGTTCATCGTTCATCGTTCATCGTTCAGCGTTTTATTCAACCGTCCACATGTCGCCGCTGTTGATCAGCTTCTCAAGGCTGCCGGGGCCGGCCTTACTGATGGCCGCTTCGATCTGGCCGGACATCATGTCTTCGTAGGTGTCGCGCTCTACGGCGCGGAAGATTCCGACGGGTTGCGGGAAGAGCGGCTGCTCCATGCGCGCGAGCATGAAGGCGACCGAGGGGTCCTTGAGATGTATGTCGTGGACTAGCAGGTCGTTCTCGTTCAAGCCCGTCTCGCTTCCCAGTTGGACGACCTCCGGGTGCGCGCCGTTCATGCGAATGCCTCTGTCACGGTTCTTGCCGAAGACCATGGGCTTGCCGTGCTCCAGATAGATCATGTTGTCGGACCGCACGCTTCTTTCGGCGAAGTAATCGAACGCGCCGTCGTTAAAGATGTTGCAGTTCTGATAGACCTCCACGAATGAGACGCCCTTGTGATGGGCCGCAGCCTGCACGGTCACGCCTAGGTGCTTGACGTCTATGTCGAGCGAGCGCGCGACGAAGGTGGCCTCCGAGGCGATAGCGACCGAGAGCGGGTTCAAAGGGTAATCAATCACGCCCATCGGCGTTGATTTCGTCTTCTTGCCGAGCTCTGAAGTGGGGCTGTACTGTCCTTTAGTCAAACCGTAGATGCGGTTGTTGAAAAGGATGTAGTTCATGTCCAGGTTACGGCGGATGGCGTGCATGAAATGGTTGCCGCCGATGGAGAGCGCGTCGCCGTCGCCCGTAATCACCCAGACGCTCAACTCGGGGTTGGCGGCCTTGATGCCTGTGGCGACAGCGGGCGCGCGTCCGTGAATCGAGTGAAAGCCGTAGGTGTTCATGTAGTAGGGGAAGCGCGAGGAGCAGCCGATGCCTGAGACAAATACGATCTTCTCGCGCGGGATGCCAAGTTCCGGCATCACCTTCTGCACGTTATTGAGAATCGAGTAGTCGCCGCAGCCAGGGCACCAGCGCACCTCCTGACCCGAAACGAAATCAGCCTTCGTCAACTTCGCGGGCGGCGGCGCTACGGAGCGCGCCACCGAGTCGCCATCGCTCTCTGCTGAGACGCTGGTTTCTAAAATCTCTTTCTGCCCGTTGCCATTTGATTCGTTACCGTTCGTACTCATTATTGCTCCTTAATTTCATTCGCCTGCCGGGCTTGTTCAACTGCGCGGCAGAGTTCTAAATACTTCTCTCGCACGTAAGGATTCAAAGCTGCGGCAAATTCAGCCGTGAGACCACGCGCTTTAATCAGTTCCTGCACGTCCGCCAGGTCCTTCAGGCGGTCGGGCGCGGTCATGCCGGACGCGAGTTTCAACTCAACCAATTTTTCAAGCGTGACAATTCGCACGCCGTCAATCTCAGTTGAAGCGGTAGAGGGAATCGGAAAGCTCACAGGCTTGGGCTGACCATCGCCCGGATATTCGCCCGACACGATCACTTCAATCGGGACATTATCACGCGTTGAGCGCAACCTCTTTCTCGCGCCTGGAAATGCAGGGACGTATCCAGGTCCGATTAACTCTCGGTGGAACGCTTCCAATCCTTCTCGCGTCAGCACCAGATCAATATCTTCCGTGAATCGCGGATAGCCATAGGCCATCAGAGCGACTGCGCCGCTGACCATGTAATCTATCCCGCGCCCCTTCAGGTCAGAAGAAACTTGCGCCAGCGTGCCTTGAACCATTCCGTCTCCCATAAAGTAGCGCAGCCCCTCGGCATACACGTCATGAATGGACCGAGAGCCGATGTTTGAAGCGGAAGCCGTCATATAGCGAAAATCTCGGCGACGGGAATCTGGAATCCCGGCACGACCTCGCCGCCGACAAGCATGTCTTTCTCCGTCAGCGTAGTAACGTCTGTCGGCGAATGATAGACGGCGACCGTTTTCGATTTCGGATTAACTATCCAGACTAAACGCGCGCCCGCCGCGAAGTAGTCCTCAACCTTCTCCGCCATCTCTCGTTTTGTATTGCCGGGACTCAAGACCTCGACCGCCAAGTCGGGCGCGCCTTTGCTGTAACCTTCAACTCGGCCTGCGGCCTGAACCCTCTCGGCGCGAACGAAGGCGATGTCGGGTGCGCGCACCGTGTCTGGATCGCTTTCGAGCTTGAAACCGGTTTCTGCCGCGTAAACTCGACCAAGCTGGTTACGTTTGACGTGAGCATGAAGAGGCGCTGCCAACTCCATCGTGACTCTGCCGTGCTCGTCTCCGGTGGGGGACATGCGCTTCAATTCTCCTCTGACGAGTTCATAATGAAAGCCGTCGTCCGGCATCATTAGCAACTCGTCAGCCGTCACCAACTTGGTAGTCGTGCTGCTCATGGCTCACAAATACTCTTCAACCTTCCTCATGATCTCGCGTATCTGGAAGGGGCGGCCCTTGACCTTCGAGAAGGCGACGGCGTCAACCAGGTAGCGCGCGCGAATCATCGTGCACAATTGTCCGAGATTCATCTCGGGCACGATCACCGTCTCGAAGCCCTGGAGCACTTCGCCCAGGTTCTTCGGGAACGGGTTGAGATAGCGTAGGTGCGCGCTCGACACAGACTTGCCTTCGCGCTGCAACTTCTCCACTGCCGAAGTGATCGAGCCGTAGGTCGAACCCCAGCCGAGCACGAGCACCTTGCCTGTCTTCTCTCCGAAGACTTCGAGCAAGGGGATGTCATTGGTCGCGCGGTCAACCTTCTCCTGGCGAAGCTTGACCATGAAGTGGTGATTCTCAGGGTCGTAGTTGACGTTGCCCGTCAGGTGCTGCTTTTCGATGCCGCCAACGCGGTGCTCAAGTCCGGGTGTCCCAGGTATCGCGTAGGGGCGCGCCAAGGTCTCTTCGTCGCGCGCGTAAGGCATGAAGTTCGTCGGGTCTGTCGCAAACTTAATCTCGATCTGCGGCAGGTCCGCAACCTCCGGCACGGCCCAGGGCTCCGCGCCGTTCGCCAGATACCCGTCCGAGAGGTAGAAGACGGGCGTCATGTACTTGAAGGCCAGGCGCACTGCCTCCACAGCCATGTCGAAACAGTCCGCGGGCGTCGAGGGCGCGACGACGATTGCGGGGCACTCGCCGTTGCGTCCCCAGACGGCCTGGAAGAGGTCCGCCTGCTCAGTCTTCGTTGGCAGGCCCGTGGAGGGGCCGCCGCGCTGAACGTTGATGATGATGAGCGGCAGCTCCGTCATCACCGCCAGCCCTATGGCCTCCTGCTTGAGGGCGACGCCGGGCCCGGATGTTCCTGTCAGTCCGATCTGCCCGGCGAAGCTCGCGCCGATGGCCGCGCAGACGGCCGCGATCTCGTCCTCTGCCTGGAAGGTCTTGACGCCGAAATTCTTGTGGCGCGCCAGCTCGTGAAGAATGTCTGAAGCGGGCGTGATCGGGTACGAGCCGTAAAAGAGCGGGCGACCAGCCAGCTGCGAAGCGGCGATAAAGCCTATGGCCGTCGCCTCGTTGCCGGTTATCTTGCGATACTTGCCGGGCGCGATCTGCGCTTTCTTGACCGTGTAGTGCGTGGTGAAAACTTCCGTCGTGTCCGCGAAGTTGTAGCCGGTCTTGAGCGCAATCTCGTTGGCCTTCATCACCTGCGGGTTCTTTCCAAATTTGTCCTGAATCCACTTGACGGTCTGCTCCATCGGGCGATCATAGAGCCAGTAGAGCACGCCGAGCGCGAAGAAGTTCTTGCAGCGGTCCATCTCCTTGCGCGACAGCTCCACGTTCCCTTTGAGCGCGTTCATGTTGAGCGTGGTGATCGGCAGGCGGTGGACGCGATAGCCCTTGAGCGAATCATCTTCGAGCGGATTCGATTTGTACGCGGCGTGCTCTAAATTCGAGGCCGTGAACTCGTCCGTGTTGATGATGAGCGTGCCGCCCTCTTCCAGATCAGGGAGATTGACTTTGAGCGCCGCGGGGTTCATGGCGATCAGTACGTTGGGCTGGTCGCCGGGCGTGCGTATGTCCTGGCTGGAAAAGTTGAGCTGGAAGCCTGAGACGCCCGGCAGGCTCCCTGCGGGGGCGCGAATCTCCGCAGGGAAATCCGGCAGAGTCGAGATGTCGTTGCCGACCACAGCCGAGGTGTTCGTAAACTGTGTGCCGGTCAACTGCATGCCGTCGCCGGAGTCTCCGGCGAAGCGGATGGTGACGGTGTCCAGCTCTTCCAGGTGCTTATCTTGTTCGACGGGGTTTTCGATGACAGTACTCATAAGTTCGTGAATCGTGAATCGTAAATCGTGAATCGTAAAGGAAAGCGGTTTTCTCTATTTACGATTCACGATTTATGATTCACGGGTATTCATCCTCCTTCGGGTGTGTCCATAACTTGGGCCGGGACGGGCGGCAGATTCATGGTCTCTTTCGGGTAGCTTTCGGCCAGATAAGTGATAACGTCGAAGACGGAGATCGAGCCGATGAGCCGCCCTTCTCTGACGAGCGGAACGTTGCGATAGCTCTTCTCGTCCATGACGCGCACGGCGTCGCCGATGGTCGCGTCCGTGGAGAGCGTCGCGACCGCCGCAGACATCACGCTGCTGACGGGCGAGTTCATATCAACCTCTTTGCCGATGACTTTATTCAAGAGGTCGCGCTCGGTGAAGATGCCGACGACGCGGCCCCCTTCGTCGCAGACGATGGCGCAGCCGCCCTCATCCTTCTTCATCTGCTCGATGGCCTCCGTCAGAGGCGTGTCGGATCGGATGCAGACGAAATCGTCCGTCTCCAACAAGGTGACGCTGTCATTGCGGGCGCGATGCGGCGCGTCCGTTTTGTCCGCAGGCGTCTGCGGGACGCTTTTTTGCGATTGTTCGGCTGACATAGCGGAATGCTCTCCGTCGGAGAATATGTGGTCGTGACCGAAATCAAATTGTAGCACGTAACGAGAGGTAAAAGGCAAAAGGAGAAGAGGCAGGGCGATTGAAAATTCAGATCAGACCCGCCTCTTTAATCTAAAACAGCTCAACTATTCCAGCCGAGCGCCGGGATGTGGCATCCGTAAAGCGCTCGCCATCGCTAAACGCAATGTGCAGGAGCAAGTGTGTGTTTGCTTACGCCTTGTAAGGAGACATTTCAGCAAGACTCTGGATGATGGCGGGCAATACTTCGAGCGTGTAATCAATCTCGCGCTCAGAGTTGTAACGCCCGACGGAGAAGCGAATCGAGCCTTGCGCCGCCGTGTATGGAACATCCATCGCGCGCAGGACCGCGGAGGAGACGTGAGAGTCCGCGTTGCAGGCCGAGCCGGTTGAAACTGCAATGCCCGCTTCGTCCAAGTGAGCCAGAATGCTCTCGCCCTCGATGTGCTCGAAAGAGATGTTCGCGGTGTTCGGCAGACGACGCTCGCGGTCAGGAGTTCCGTTCAGGCGCGTGTTCGGAATCGTCTTGAGAATTCGGTCCTCAAGCCTGTCGCGCAAGGCGCGAACCCTCGCGTGGCCGTCAAACTCCTGCGCCAGCGCGCAGGCCGCGCCGAGGGCGACCAGGTAGGGCACCGCCTCCGTGCCCGCGCGTCGCCCGCGCTCCTGTCCGCCCCCGATGATGAAGGGCGCAAGCTCCAGGCCGCTGCGGACGTAAAGCGCGCCGACGCCCTTCGGCGCGTGAAACTTGTGGCCCGAAAGACTGAAGAGATCAACCTCCGTGTTGCGTAGGTCAATCGGGACCTTGCCGACGGCCTGTACGCCGTCCACGTGGAAAACAGCTTCGGAATGCTCGCGCACGATGCGCCCGATCTCATCAATCGGAAAAAGCACGCCCGTCTCGTTGTTCGCCAGCATCACGGAGACGAGAGCCGTGTCGGGCCGAAGCGTCGCGCGCAACTGTTCAAGATCAAGCAAGCCTTCTCGGTCCACGTCCAGCCAGGTGACCTGATAGTCGTCCCTCTCCAGGCGCTCGCACAGATTCCTCACGGCCTCGTGCTCGACGCGTGTCGTGATGAGGTGACGCTTACCGGGTTGCCGTTCGAGGACGCCGCGGATCGCCCAGTTGTCTGACTCCGAGCCGCAGGAGGTGAAGACGATCTCGCTTGTGTCCGCCGCATTCAAAAGTGCGGCGACCTGCTCGCGCGCACGCTCCACGCTCCGGCGCATCTCCCGTCCGAAGGTGTGCGCGGATGAAGGATTGCCGTAAAGGTCCATGAGGTACGGGCGCATCGCTTCAAACACTTCGACTGCTACGCGCGTGGTCGCGTTGTTATCCAGATAGATATTCTCTCTCATGACTTGAGCGTCTCCGCAGAGATGACTTGAACCTGAGCGGTCCGCCAATAGTCTTCCAGAATGTCCGTGATGAGCGGGTGACACGAGCCGCAGCCGCCGCCGGCGTGGCAGGCGCGCGTGACCTCGTGGACCGTATGCAGCGAGCGCGATTGAATCATTTGCTCGATTGTTCTTTCGGAGACGCAGAAGCAGGTGCAGATTAAGGCTTCCTCTCCAGACCACTCTTCCCGCGCCGCCTCTTGATAGCCAGCCAGGGCCTGCGAGAGCGCCTCGCGGCAGAGCCGTGCGCAGTGATCTCTTTCGGCGGGCAGCCCCCCAAACCAGTCCGTGATAGCGTTTTCGGGAAGCCCTGCGGCTCTGCCGACCGTGAGGTCTTTGATCGTCTCCGTCAGGACGGAAGCGGAGGCGATGAGAAAGCCGCAGCCCGTCGCCTTGAACTTCGCCTCCGTGACCGTCTGCGACTCCGCATCAATCTTCAAAGAGAGGCGCAGGAGCGCGCCGCAGGTAAACGAAGCTGCTTCTCCGACAGAGTCTGCCTCAAAGACCTCGCCGACGTTGCGCGGGTTCAGGAAATGCTCGCTGATGCGGTCAGGGTAGTATGACATGGGGCGCGCCTTGCGGAGCTGTTTTGCGAAAAGGTCCGGCGGCAAGCGTAGCTGTGGGGCTCTTTGTTTGTCAAAACAGGCAGGATAGCTTGCGTTGATTGGTGATGTGGAAATGTTTTAGCTCCGTAGGAGCGAGATGTTTATAGTTATCAGGTTACAGATGGATTCAAGCTCCTTTAGGAGCGGCATGTGTTGTCGCCCATAATATGCCGCTCCTAAAGGAGCTTGAATCCATTCTTTATTCGTCAACTATAAACATCTCGCTCCTACGGAGCTTTCTTTCATATCGCGCTGAAGCGGATTCACCTGCGCGTCACTTTAAGCCCACGCGGGGCGTAAGAGATGCGTCGCGCTTCGCGTATGCGACCGTCCACGAATCTCCCCTCGACGATCTCGTAGCCGAGGAGCGCGAAGACGCGCCCGCGCAGGAAGAGCGGCCGAGCGTTGCCGTACCAGTCCACGCAGGAGGCACGGCAATTATCGTCAACTGCACGTTCGGGCCGCGCGTCGAGTTCTCCAAGCTCCTTCAAATCCAGCGACTCGTTGCGCAGGTAAAGAATGGAGGCGGACTCTTCAAAGAGGTGCTCGTAGCCGGGGCGTCCGGGTCCACTGATAGGCAAACCCAACATGCCGGAGTTCGGTCCGTCCGGCTTGTAGAAGAAACCGTGGCTTCTGAGTTCGCCCTGCGAAGCCTCTTTGCGCTTGTAGCTATGCGCGACTTCAGGCTTCTCGCCCAGGCGCACGCCCGTGAAGTACAGGTCTTCGCCGTCAGTGCCGACGACGATTGCGTCTGCTCCCAGAGCCTCTATGCGGTCAACGCCGTGCGCGAGACGCAGCTCCGTGGTCCTGCCTCCGGCCCAGCGCACCGCGTAGAGGTTCGATTGATCCTTCTTCTCGGGCGGCCCCCATCCGCTTCCTGTGCCGTAGAGCAGGAAGTCCCCGACGAACCTGTTCTGGAAGGTGTAGCCTTCGGGTTTCGGGAGCTTGCGGTAACTGGAGGACGGCGCGGCCTCCGAACCGTCGGAGAAAGTTCCGAGCGGCACGCGCATTAACGCGACGTCTCCGGCGGCGACCTCCGGACCCCACATGCCGTCGCCGGCTGCCTCCGAGCGCACGAGCACGTTGAGGTGCGCGTCTGCGCTCTCAAGAAATGAGAACTGGTCAACGGGGCTGCCGGAAACCTGAAGCGCGCTCGGGCCTGAGCCGTTGAGCGGCATGCGGTAGAGCATAGAGCTCTCGCGATCATGTTTTCCGCCGCGCCAGACCCAGTCCGAGGTCCAGACGTAAACGGAGTCCTGCGACACGTAGAAGGAGCGGCCGGGCGCGCCCACCACGGCGGTCGCCTGGCACGCCAACTCGCTTCCCGCAAGATCGCAGACCGTGACGGTGTGCAGGGCCAATCCGTTAGCGCCGCTCAAGCTGTGCTCTGGCCTGTAAACGCGCGTTGGGGAGATGATGCGCCGGAATTCGCTCTCCTGCGCCCCTTTGTGCCACCTGCGTATCGCCGGGAAATTCTCGAACGGGTCCTCCTCCCCTGGATAGAGATAGAGCGGCGTGTAGAAGATCAGCTTGTTCCCGATCAGGCGGCTCGCGTAGTTGCGTGAGGAGTAGTAGTCGTCCGAGCGCAGGTGATAGGTCGAGCGGTAGCGCAGACGGCCCGCCCCGTCAATGTGAAAGAGGCCGATTTCGGTCCCGCCGCGGTCGTAGCTGTAGCCGATGACCGCGACCGTGTCGTCCGCGACGAGCATCTCGTCGTACCAGGTGTCGCTGGGGTCTATTCCGGGTCCGAAAGCGTCGGCTGTGGAGATGGGCTTGAGCGCGCCATCATTGATGGCGACCGTGAACAGCCGACCGCGCCTGAGCATCACCAGATAATCGCCGTGCACTTTGACGATCCCGCCCTCGTCCACACCGGCCTCCTGCACGTTCGTGACCGATTCGTCCTTGCCTGCCGGGCTCGCCGCTTTGGCGGCTCCCAGCGTGCCGGCTGCGGTCTGGGCCGGCGCTGGCGTCGCCATAGGCTTCTGCTCGTCGGCGCGAGCCTGAGACTTCCTCTGCTCTTCGGCAAGCTCGCGTAGATAGCGTTTGAGCTCCTGCTCGGAGCGGAAGGGGCGCAAGCGCTTTTTAGGCGCCGCCGGGTCTGGGCTGAAGTGAGCGAGTTGCGCCGTCGTGGTGTCCGCGGGCACACTGGCGCAGGCTACGATGGAGATGATGAACGCGCTTGCGATCAGGGATAGAATCAGGATTCTCACGGGTTTCATCGGCGTCGCCTCCCTTTGCGTAGGATTTCGTTCTGGCCTATGGAACGACACGGCCCAGGAAAAATTGCGCGCCGTAATTTCGGAGAAAGAAAGTAAGTGGTGCAGGCACGGCACGAGAGAAATATTCTTTGAGCCCCTGCCGGGGCTATAACTCGACCCCATCAATGTTTACCTGTGATAGCTTGAATGCTACGCGCTGGCGTATAGTTAGCTTTATGAAAGATGTGCGGGAAGTTCTGGCGAGACTGGGGAAATCGGAATTTCGCAGCCGCGTGGAGCTGCGCAAAAAAGAGTTGGACTATCTCAAGAGCCGCGGGATGGAGACAGTCCTCAAGCACGCCGCGGATTTCATCGCCAAAAGGCTCGCTCCGGCGGAACCAGTCAACGACGGGCGTCAGACGCCCTGGCACAGTCATCCGGTCTTCGTAGCGCAGCACGCGACCGCCACCTGTTGCAGAGGGTGTTTGCGCAAATGGCACGAGATTCCAAAAGGGCGCGAACTCACAGACGAGGAGAAGCGTTATATAGTTGACGTAATCGAGGCATGGCTGTCGCGGTACGAAGCGTCCGCGGGCTCTGTCGCAGACGTTCCGGCCGCAAGAAGCGCCCATCAATCCCGACGTTAGACTTCAAATGTTGCTCATCATATGAAGCGATTAGCCTGTCTATTATTTCTGATCATTGGGGCGTCCGTTTCCATCGTCGCCCAAACGTCCGAATCTAAGGACGGAATAAAAAATAACCAGCAATCTGCCGCTCCTCCCGCAGGTAAACAGGACGAGCTCACGGACGACGTGCTGCGCGTTGAGACGACGCTCATCAATATCCCTGTGGCCGTGATGGACCGTGACGGCAAGTTCATCACGGACCTGCGCCGGGAAGATTTCCGCGTTTACGAAGACGGGGTCGAGCAGCAGCTCGCTTTCTTCGCGCCGGTCGAACAACCCTTTACGGTCGTCCTCCTGCTCGACACCAGCCCTTCCACGAGATTCAGGCTCAAGGATATTCAGGACGCTGCCATCAGTTTTCTGGATAAACTGCGCCCGGACGACCGCGCCGTGGGCGTGACCTTCAACAGCGAGCTGCATGTGCTCAACAGAATGCTGCGCGACCGCGAGGGCCTGCGTAAGGCGATCCGCGGCATCAAGTCCGCGCCGGGCACCTATCTGTACGCGACCGTGGACGTCATGCTCAACAAGCTTTTCCGAAAAATACCCGGCCGCAAGGCGCTGGTGATTTTTACGGACGGGGTGGATAACCTGTTCATCCCCCCCAACGACACTGCGCGCCGCCGCGCCACCTTCAAGAGCAATCTGCGGGACGCGGAGGAGTCGGGCGTGCTGATCTACCCGATTCAATACAACACGCTCGGCCAGATGCTCAGAATGCCCGGGTATGAGCCGGACCAACTGCTGAAAGATTACAAAGTTGCGAGCGACTACCTGTCGGGGCTGGCGTCCAGGACGGGCGGGGTCCTTTATTACGCCGACGACCCGTTGGCGCTCACGCGGGCGTTCACCTCGATTGCGGAAGACCTGCGCCGCCAGTACAGTCTCGGCTACTACCCGAAGAAAAGCTCGAACGCGGGACGCGAGCGTAAGATAAAAGTGAGTGTCAACAGGGAGAACGTGGTCGTCAAGGCGAGGGAAAGCTACACCTCCGGTCCGGCGGATGGTGTACGGCAGTAGCCGCCCCGGAAGAAGCTCGCCAGGGCTCAAATAGTGAAATGACAAACGAGGCGGTTTCCGGCATAATCACTCTTCAAGTGCGTTCGCGTGGGCCCCGGCCTCGACGGTCTGAGCTGAAGATTAATATTAAGAACAATAAGTTATGACTCAACTATCGGAACAAAGTGTGCTCGACGCCCTGCGGCAGATCAAGGACCCGGACCTGCATAAGGACATAGTGACCTTAGGCTTCATCAGGGATTTGATGATTGAAGGCGGCGCGGTCTCGTTTCGCATCGTGCTGACGACGCCCGCCTGCCCCGTCAAAGAGCAGATGGAGACGGCCGCCAAAGAGGTCGTCCTCGCGTTGCCGGGCGTCTCGTCGGTCAACGTAACGATGGACGCCGAAGTCCCAAAAGGGCGCGGCCTGGGCGATAAGGTGACGATGCCGGGCGTGCGCAACATCATCGCGGTCTCTTCCGGCAAGGGCGGCGTCGGTAAATCCACTGTTGCGGTCAATATGGCGGTCTCGTTGGCGCTCGACGGCGCGCGCGTCGGCCTCATGGACATGGACGTCTATGGACCGAACGTGCCCTTGATGCTCGGCGCAAGCCAGGCCAGGCCCGAAGTTGAAGAGAATAAACTGATACCTATTGAAGCCTACGGCGTCAAGCTGATGTCAATGGCGGTCCTGCAACCGGGCGACAAGCCCATGATCGTGCGCGGGCCTATCCTGCACGGGCTGGTCAAGCAGTTTCTGACGGACGTGAAGTGGGGCGAGCTCGATTATTTGATAGTGGACATGCCACCCGGAACGGGCGACGTGCAACTAAGCCTGGCGCAGCTAGTGCCCGTGCAGGGCGCTGTGCTGGTGACGACGCCGCAGGAAGTGGCGGTGATGGATGTCAGGCGGGCGCTACGCATGTTCGAGACTGTGGCCGTGCCTGTGCTCGGCGTGGTCGAGAATATGAGCTACTTCATCGCGCCGGACACCGGCGTGCGTTATAATATCTTCGGCGAGGGCGGGGGCGAGCGGCTGGCCGAGCAGTACAGCGTCCCTTTCCTGGGCGCCGTGCCTTTGGGATTGGAAGTGCGCGAGGGCGGAGACAAGGGCGTGCCCGTTGTCGTCAGCCAGCCGGAGTCGCCGCAGGCAGAGGCTTTCCGCAAGGTGGCCGAAGAGGTCGCGCGCCAGGTCTCGATAGAAGCAATGAAACCCGAGCTTGTCGTTTTGGGTAAAGCTCGATAATGCAATAATGAGAGTGGTCAGTGGTCGGTGGTCAGTGATCAGTTGAAAAACTGAATCTTACTGACCACTGACCACCGACCACTGACCACTTATTTTTAAGGAGAAAGAGATGTCTGTAACAACTGCGCCGACCATTGATCTGAATGTCACGGAACCGGCGGCAACTGAGATCAGGAAATTTATGGCGGGCGAAGAGGGGCTGCCCGAAACCGCTGGCCTGCGCGTCCGTGTCGTGCCGGGCGGCTGCTCCGGCTTTCAGTACAGCCTGAACATAGAGGAGAATTCGCGCCAGGGCGATTACATTCTGGACGCTAAGGGCGTGCGCCTCTTCGTGGACATGTTCAGCGCGCAGTACCTGAACGGCGTCGAGATTGATTACGTCTCGGGCGTGATGGGCTCCGGCTTCACGTTCAAGAACCCGAACGCAACGGGAAGCTGCGGCTGCGGCTCTTCGTTCACGGCGTAAGCACACTTTTACATATTCGAAGAACTACTGAGGACGCGATGCGCGGAATCCCTCGCTTGTCTTGCCTTCTTCCGGGAAGCAATGAGAAGTCAGATGTTTCGGCGCGCCGCGTCTCTTTTTGCAATCGAGTGTCACCAAAGTCAGTACCGCCTGCGGTAGCGGGCGTACCGATTGCGGATTGTAGAATGCGGATTGCTGATTGAAAGGCTGTTGCTCTTTTCTTAAATCCGCAATCGGTACGCCGCAGGCGGTACTGACCTTTGATGGCGGAAGGGAGAAAGTATGAAACGACTTTTAGCGGCATCAGTCTTTATCTTGGCGTGCGCTCTCGCGGGGGCGTCTCAGACAATCTCCTCGCAGGATAAAAATCAGATCACCGAGGTGACACTGGAACGCACTGCGTGCTTCGGGACTTGTCCGATGTACAAAGTCACCGTGCGGCGCAACGGAACGATCTCTTACGAGGGTAAGAGGTTCGTCCAGATGGAGGGCGCGTACGAAGGAACGACCTACGGCTTTGATCGCCTCGCCCAGTTAATTTCCTCGCAGGGCTATTTCAGTTGGAAAGATGATTACAGCATCCCGGCCACGGACCTCCCCTCCGCGATTACGAGCGTGGTGCGCGGGGGCAAGCGTAAGACGATCACAAATTATGGTGACGCGGGACCTGTCGAGCTGTGGGGCATTGAGATGGCGATTGACGGGATGTTGAAAAGCGCGCGGCTTGAGAAGGTGAAGAGCCCGCGTGTGTCTCGGCGGAAATAGAGGTAACAGGGAGTTGCTGGATTTCGTTCAAGCCTCAACTACGGAGCAGGTGGACCGTGCGCGCGGGCTCTTTGAGGAGTACGCGGCGGCGCTCGGCATCAGCCTCTGCTTTCAGAATTTTGATAAGGAGCTGGCGGACCTCCCGGGCGCATACGCTCCGCCGGACGGGCGTCTATTCCTGGCCTTCTACGAAAATAAGCTCGCAGGGTGTGTGGGCCTGAGAAAGATCGGGGACGGGACCTGCGAGATGAAAAGGCTCTACGTCAGGCCGGAGTTTCGCGGGAAAAGAATCGGCCGCGCGCTGACCGAAAAGCTCATTACGGAGGCGCGCGCGCTTGGCTACGCGCAGATGCGTCTGGACACGCTGCCCGCGAAGATGGACGACGCGATTCGTCTCTATCGCTCGCTCGGATTCCGCGAGATAGAGCCTTATTACCATAACCCTGTCGAGGGCGCGCTCTTTATGGAGCTGAGTCTCTGAAGGGGGCGCGGGGCGCCCGTGTCGCTTGCGACCACGCCCTTACTTATGCCAAAGTCGCCCGCAAGCTTTCAGACAAAAACAATCAGGAGCAAGGGAAGATGCCGAGGATCGAAGCTGAGACCGCTACGGGGACGCAGGCTTTTGAGGCAGAGCAGGGGCGCAAACTGGTGCTCACCATTGAGGACGCAGGCATAGACATCCTGCATCGCTGCGGCGGCAACGCCAAGTGTACGACTTGCCGCGTCGAGGTGCTCGCGGGCGACCCAGGGGAGATTAAAGATGCCGAGCGCAACCGTCTGGCGATGGAGGTCGGGCTGGCGGAAAACGTCCGCCTCTCGTGCCAGGTGCGCGTCATTGACGATCTTAAAGTCCGTGTCATCAACCAGGCGAGCGTGCGCGGGCTCGATCCGGGGCCAAGACCGAGTGACGAGTGACAAGTGACAAGTGACGAGTAAAAGACAGGTGCTTGTCACTCGTCACTTGTCACTCGTCACTGTTTTTAGTACTCTGCGCGCGTACTCGCATGGCAATTCGAGGTTTGACCTGAAGACGGAATCGCGTCCGTCTCGGCGCAGTATTTTGCGTCTAACTCGTGCGCGCCTCAACGCAGCGGTGCGGGCGCGCGCCCGCCTTCACCACTAAAAGTTTTGGAGGGATTATGTTGATCGAATCGCTTGCTTATCTCCCGGCCAGCTTGATAACAGCCATACAGGATTACATCCTCGCGCCAACAGACAATGAGGTGCTCATCAAAACTCTGCTGCGCTGGACTCACATCGTCGCGGGCATCGCCTGGATCGGTCTGCTCTACTTCTTTAATTTGGTCAACGTCAACTTCATGAAGACGCTGGACGCGCCGACAAAAGGCAAGGTGATTCCGGAATTGATGCCGCGCGCCCTCTTCTGGTTCCGCTGGGGCGCAGTCGCCACAGTGCTGATCGGGTTGACGTTCTTCGCCATGTACATCCTGCCGCCCGCGACACAGCCGACGGCTGCCGATGTGAGCACGGGAGGGCAACTGGGAATCTGGCTGGCCATAGTGCTGATCACTTATGCCATCCTCTTCTACCTCTACCGCGTGCCGGCGCTGACGAAAGATGGTCGCGTCCTCGCCGTCGTCATTGCGATTCTGGTCATCGCGATGTCGGCTGCTATTCTTTACTTCATGGGCAATAACAGCGGGGATCGAACGAAGATCATGGGCAATGAAGCCTTTTCCATCGCCATCGGCGGAGGCATCGGCATCCTGATGATGCTTAACGTCTGGGGCATCATCTGGCCCGCGCAAAAACGTATCATCGCTTGGACGAAAGATAATGCCGCCAACGGCACGCCGATTCCTGCGGAATCCGCAGTGCTGGCACGGCGTGCATTTCTGGCCTCGCGCACCAACGCCTGGTTAAGCTTGCCGGTGCTCTTCTTGATGGCAACTTCGCACCGCGGCGAGTACACGATGTTCGGCAAATAACTCTAAAGCGTGGAAGCGCCAGGGTCTGTTCATTTTCGAAATTGAGGGAAGTAGAGAAACGGGACTGTCCACGAAGCCACACGAAACGACACGAAGGGGTTTTCTGTGTTCGTGTCGTTTCGTGTGGCTTCGTGGATCGCTCCTTATTCTGCCGAGAATGAATTGATCCTGCCCCACGCCTTTTCGATTTGATAAAGCACCAGCCCGCTTCTTCTTTTGCTTTCCTCACGCTAAAGATTTATCCTTTCAACCGAACCGTTACATTTCGGCGCAATAATCGGTGCGAAACAGATCCCCCTACGTTTCGTCAATTTTCGGCTTAATTTCACTCCGGCGGGCGGATTCCGCAGAGTGCACATGAGGGAGGTTGGGAAAGATGGGATTAGACAGTTCATACAGCCCCAAACAGTTCGACCTGAGCGGGCTCAACGGCATCTCGGACCAGACGCTTGAGATGCACTTCAAGCTTTACGAGGGCTACGTCAAAGAGACCAACAAATTGACTGAGAAGATCGCGGAGTTTCTGAAAGACGGGCGCGTGGATCAGGAAGAGATGCCCGCCTATTCGGAGCTGACGCGCCGCCTGGGTTTCGAGTACAACGGCATGGTGCTGCACGAATACTACTTCGACAACATGAAGCGGCAGGGCGCGGGCGACCCCGAGAACACGTCAAACTTTTTCGGCGCTGCCGAAACGTCTTTCGGCAGCTACGACATCTGGAAGGCCGATTTCATGGGCGTGGGCAAGATGCGCGGCGTCGGCTGGGCGATCTGTTACGAGAACCCTGCGAACGGGCGTCTCTCGAATCACTGGATCACGCTCCATGAGACGGGAAACGTCTCGGGCTTCAACCCGGTGCTCGTGATGGACGTCTGGGAGCACGCTTTCCTGCTGGACTATAAGCCGGCGGACCGCCCGAAATACATCGAGGCCTTCTTCTCAAACATAGACTGGGACGCCGTCGAAGGACGCTTGAGGACCAACGCGGCGACGAAACAACAGACAGCTTAAAAGTCTGGAGTCTTAGAGTCTGGAGTCTGGAGTCAAAAACAAGAACTTGCCTTTGACTCACGACTCACGACTCACGACTCTAGACTAATTTTCGGAGAAAATTCTATGAGACGAACTCTGCTTTTGGCGGCGGTCGCTGTGATGGCTGCGCTTTTTCTCGCGAATTGTTCCAGTGACAACGCGAATGTGAATACGACTGCGACGACCAACGGGGCGACGCCGACCACTACGGCATCGCCCACGCCTCCTGCTCAAAATCTTGAAATCGCCGGGCGGCCCGATTCAGTGAAAACGCAGATGGCCGAGCGCGGCGAACAGGACCAGGCCAGCCCCGTCTTGAAGTTTGTCGAGCCGCGCGAGGGCCAGACCGTCACGGGCTCGACCGTCAACGTCAAGCTGGACGTGCGAAGCGATAAGGGATACAAGCCGGGCAAAGACCCCGGAAAGACTACCGGCAATCACATTCATGTGATCCTCGACAACCAGCCTTACGAAGCCTATTACGACATGGGCCAGCCTTTCGAGCTGCGCAACGTCGCGGAAGGCAAGCATACCTTGCGCGTCTTCGCTTCGCGCCCCTGGCACGAGAGCTACAAGAACGCCGGCTCGTTCCAGATGGTCACCTTTACAGTCAAAGGCGGAGGCGACGCGTCAAAGCCGACGACGACCAATTCCGGACAGGTGATGGCAGACAACAAGAGCGCCGCGAACAAGCCTGCCGTCACGAACGCTAACGCGGGCAGCGCCGCGCCACAGCGTGAAGGCAAGGACGTGGCGCAGAGCAACGCGTCGGACGTTGACACGAAGAAGCCGCTTCTGACCTACAGTCGCCCGAAAGGCGAGTACAAGGGACCGGACGCTGCGGCCATCATGATTGACTTCTGGCTCTCGAATGCGAAGTTGCAGGGCGACGGCGGCGAGTACCGCGTGCGCTATTCAATTGACGGCGGGGAAGCGAAGTACATAGACAAGTGGGGCGAGCCGATCTGGATCAAAGGCTGGTCTCCGGGCAAGCACACGGTCAAGCTCGAACTCGTTGACAAGGACGGCAACGTGGTCCCAAACGGCGACTACAACTCGACCACGCGCGAGATTACGGTTGCTCCATAATTTACAGTTTGTTGAGCAGGGGAAATTAACCGCGGAGGACGCGAAGAAAATCGAATTATGAGTTATGAATGTTGAGTTTTGAATTAAAAGCCGTAATTCAAAATTCAACATTCATAACTCATAATTCCCACTCTGCGTCCTCTGCGGTTCGATCACCTTCAGCCGTTATGATCGTTTCACAGGAAGAGCTAGGCGCAGCCGTCTCTTCAATACAGAAGCAGTCGCAATTCGCAGCGCTCGCGGCAGAGGCCGCTTCCTGCTGTCTGTGCCCGGCGATGCGCGAGCGGCGCGCTGTCCTGAGCGAGCATAACGGTCGTTTGAGCGCGAGTGTGATGTTCATCGGCGAAGCGCCCGGAAGACAGGGCGGCGACCGGACGCGCGTCCCCTTTTCGGGCGACCAGTCGGGCCGCAACTTCGCGCGCTTTCTCTCTTCAATCGGGCTGGAGCGCGACGCCCTCTTCATCACCAACGCTGTGCTCTGTAACCCGCGCGGGGCCTCGGGCGCGAACCGCAGACCGACGAACTGCGAGGTCTCAACCTGCTCGGACTTTCTACGCCGCCAGATAGAGTTGATCGGCCCGCGCGTCGTCGCCACGCTCGGCGCTGTCTCGCTTGATGCGCTCAGGCGCATTGAGTATCATGATTTGTCTCTCAGGGAAAACGCAGGTCAAGTATATGAGTGGAGCGGGCGTCTGCTCGTTCCCCTTTACCATCCGAGCCCGCAGGTCCTGGCTTCGCACCGGCGCGAGGCCGAACAGTTGCGGGACTATCAGGCGATTCGCCGCGCCCTGAAACGCGCCCGCGGGCGTGCCTGGACGCGAGCCTTTGAATCGAAGAGAGGTGAGAAAGATGAAGAGGTCTCCGATTAATCCCCAGAAATATTCATTCTTCTTAATCGTGGGGGCGGCGCTTTTGGCCGTCGCCTGTCTGGCTTTCGCCTCGGCTGGAGCGAGCGCCGACGAGAAGAAGAGCGACGCGGCGGCCGTGCCCCCGAAGGTCGGTGAGGCCGCGCCCGATTTCAAACTGCCTTACGCGACGCAGGAGAAAATCTATCTCAAGCCGGAAGAGTACCTGGCGCTCTCCGGGCTGCGCGGCAAGAACGTGATCCTGGCCTTTTACCCGGCGGACTGGTCGGGCGGCTGCACGAAAGAGGTCTGTACCTTGCGCGACACTTTCGCGGAACTCTCGAAACTGAACGCGACGGTGCTCGGCATCAGCGGCGATTATGTCTTCTCGCACCAGGAGTGGGCGAAGTTTCATAAGCTCCAGTTCCCGCTCCTCTCGGACCACGACCACAAGGTCGCGCGCGCCTATGGCAGCTACAACGAGACCTACGGCTTCAACAAGCGGACCATCTTCCTGATAGACAAGGAAGGCATCGTCCGCTACACCAACCTCGAATTCAAAGCGGGCGACATGAACGATTACGCCAAGCTGAAGGAAGAGCTGGCGAAGCTGAAGTAAAACAGAATTCAGCATTCGGAATTCAGAATCCAGAAGCAAAGTAAAATGGGTTGCAGCCTGATCCATTCTGACTTCTGACTTCTGGATTCTGAATTCTGCTTTTATCCTGACTCATGCTTTTCCGATGACTGAAGCCACAGAGCAGATCGAAGTTCGTAAATCGCCCCTGGATGAGACGCACGGGAGGCTCAATGCCCTGATGACGGATGTGGGCCAATGGCGTCTTCCTGCGTCGTATGGTGATGTGGCGGCAGAGTACCGCGCGGTGCGCGAGGGCGGCGCGGGGCTGTTGGACCTCTCTTCGCGCGGGCGCGTGGAGGTCACAGGCTCCGAGGCAGTGCAATTCTTAAACGGCCTCATCAGCAACGACGTCAAGTCGCTTGAAGAAGGGGCCTGGATGACGGCGGCATTCCCGAACGCGCAGGGGCGGCTCGTCGCGGCGGCGCGTGTTCTGCGGCTCGCGTCCGACCGTTTTCTCTTCGACACGGAAGCCACGACGCACGCGCAGGTTTTAAAGACGCTCGAACGCTTCACGCTCGCGGGCGATTTCCGCGTTGAGGATTTGACGCACGCGGCGGCGCTCATCTCTTTGCAGGGCGCGCGCTCGGCGGAAATGGTCCGTGCCGCGCTCGGTGACGAAACGGCGCAGGTCGAGCGCGGGCGCGTCCGTTCGGTCCAGTGGAAGGAGCAAACGATTCACCTGATCCGCGCGACTCACACGGCCGAGGACGGTTTCGACCTGTTCGTCGGAGCAATCGGCGCAGTCTCTTTGTGGGACGCGCTCCACTCTTCGGGCGCGCGTCCCGTAGGCTTTGACGCGCTCGATACCTTACGCGTAGAGGCGGGCATCCCGCGCTACGGCGTTGATATGGACGAGACCAATGTCGTGCTCGAATCGGTCGCGGATGACGCCGTCAGTTTCACAAAGGGCTGCTACATCGGGCAGGAGATCATCGCGCGGATACACTGGCGCGGGCACGTCGCCAAAAAACTGGCCGGCCTGAGTTTTGACGAACAGGGGGAAGCGAATCCCGGCGATAAGATCAGAGCAGCGGACGGCGCGACGGTCGGGCGCGTAACCTCCGTGGTGTTCTCGCCGCGCCTCAATCGCCTGATCGCTCTGGGCTACGTCAAGTACGACTATCTTGCTCCCGAAACTCCTTTGCGCGTTGTCGCGGGCGAGCGTGAGATTGCCGCGCACGTCGCGGAAATTCCTCTGGTGCGCGGAAGCTGGTACGAAACTGCGAGCGAATTGACGGAGGCGGGCGCATGAGCGAGGAGACGAAAACCGCCGCTGATGCCGCGGCCGCGCCGCGCGACCTTAATTTCGAGCAGGCTCGTCTGGCCTATGCGATCATCCAGTCGCTGCTCGAACACACGCGCGTCGTCAGCGATCTTGTGGCGCTGATGGCGCAGACCCTCGACGAAGAGACGACGAAAGCCGTGACCAACACCCCGCACTGGCAGGCTTATCTTGACAGCCGTCGCGCGATGGAGCGGACGCGCACCAACGTGGAGAGATTCACTGAGATAATGAAGAGGCTCGGCGAGGACGATAAGACTTAGCGTTCAAAGAGAGTTCGACCTGAGAACTGTCTGCATGCACCAGCCCCGTCAGGGGCGGCAGAGTTTAACCCAGGGGCGTGAGCCCTAGGTTACTGTCAGGAAGAAAAACAAAAGCCCATGAAATGGGCGTCGGCATAAAGCCCAGGGCGTCAGCCATTAGTATCTACACAAGTATTGATAGATGTTTGGGAATCATTGAACTATCTCGAAAACCTGCAAAAATCTTAGGAAAAACGGATCGAACAAATTCAGGTCTGATCT